>ENA-OQVM01000725-OQVM01000725.1-marine-metagenome-genome-assembly--contig:-NODE-725-length-48824-cov-26.356083_pt1 | contig 48824 bp, 39 predicted proteins | sample MGYA00237776_ERZ505498 | MGnify/ENA primary metagenome ERZ505498 (study PRJEB26159, sample SAMN06265151) | marine metagenome | isolation source: Helgoland LTER site | place: Germany:Helgoland, sampling...
AGCCCAGTTGTTGATTTGCCTTGTTGCATGTTTTGCAAATAGTAATGCTGCTATAGATTTTAGTGACACGAGGTAGTGGTTTTTAGTTTAATCAAAATCAATAAAGTCTTGCGGGTTTACAGGGTACCCTTCTCGCCAAAGTTCAAAATGAAGGTGTGGTCCTGTGGTTAATTCTCCGGTATTGCCCACCGTAGCAATAACTTCTCCACCCTTAACAATGTCTCCCTGGTTTTTACTTAAAGAGGCATTATGTTTGTAGGCAGTGATGGTGTTATTGATGTGTTTTAAAATAATGACATTGCCTGTGTTTGGTGTCCACCCTGCAAAAATAACGGTTCCATCTGCAGCAGCTTTTACAGGAGCGTTTTTAACCGTAACAACATCAATTGCAAAGTGTTTGGTTTGTGGGTTGTATCCCTCAGAAATAGCTCCTTTCACTGGTGCAAAAAACACCACTCCAATCTCTGTGGCGTTTAATAAAGGGTTGTACTTGTCTTCCCGGGCTACTCTTTCTCTTAATAAAGAATCTTGCTTAGAGGGAGTAAAATCTATCATAGCAACATCATTTTTTGCCAGTTCAAGGATAGAATCTTTGTTGAAATTTACCGTTTCAACATCTCCAGAGAGTACCTTGCGTATAGAAGTAAGGTACCGCTCATTAACGCTAATAATATTTTGAAGAGAGTCTGTCTTATATGATAACTCTGTTGCTTTTTTCTTTAAAGAAGTAGAGGAATACCCAGGGATGTATTCTCGCAAGGGGGTAAATGCAATAAAAAGAGCTGTTATTGCAATGAGCAACATGGCAAACAGGGTGCTAAACACGAAAACATTAAGCCTATTTAATTTAAAAGAAAAACGCTCCTCAAAGGTTTCTTCATTAAGCACCACAAAGCGATACTTATGTAAGAGTTTCTTTTTAATTTTATTAGATCTGTTTTCTTTGGTCACCATTTAAGTTGTATTGAATGTCACAAATATAAAATAAACCACGCAGCCTTCAGGGGTATTCTTTAATACAAAACACATAATCTAGAGTTTTCTTATTACCTTTGTTGGATAAAACAACGTATTATGGAAGCATTATCATTTTTCTTAGTCATTGGATGGCCTCAAATTGTATTAATTGCAGTAGTTATTTTACTATTATTTGGTGGTAGGAAAATACCAGAATTAATGCGTGGCCTTGGTAGCGGAATTAAAGAATTTAAAGACGCATCTAAGGAGCCATCTGAAGAAGAAGACACAAAAATAGAGCCTTAATTTATCAAGGTTACACCCATAGACCCCTTGCTTTTTGTGAGGGTTTTTTTTATGCCAAAGATTGTTCTAACTCCTGTAAAATAGCAGCTCTTGTAAGCTGGTTTAATTCTCTTTTATTGTCTAGAGTTTTTCCTTTTGTTGCAATAAGGGCAAGTGTTTTTACCCTTAATTTTCCAGGGCTTCCGCTAAAAAAGCTAAAAGAAAAACGTTTTTTGTTATCAAAAAACACCATGGGCGCTATGTCTATTTGGTGCTCTATAGCAAGTCTAAAGGCTCCGTCTTTAAAGTGGTCTAAAACGATACTTTCCTGATCTGGGACACCGCCCTCCGGGAAAATACAGATACTCAAACCTTGATCGAGTCTTTTTTGAGCACTTTCAAAAACTTCTTTGCGGCTTCTGGGATTTTTTCTATCCACCAAAATACAAGTGCGTTTGTAAAAAAAACCAAAAAGAGGAATTTTGCTCAGTTCTTTCTTGCCTACAAACACAAAAGGATTTTTTGTGACATACAACATCAGCATGATATCTGTCATGGAGGTATGATTTGAAACAAACATATAACTCTTGTTTTTTTGGTAGGTGGCTTCTCTTTTTACACTAGGAATTAGCCCCATGCCATATAAAATAAAACCAGCCCATATTCTGGCTAATTTAAAAAAAGTTGGATACCAACTTTGCTTTAGAGTACTTAGAAGTAGAAAGGGGAATAGTATCAGAATTGGAACAGCTATAAGGATATAAAACCAAACCCTGTACACAAGAAAAAGAGGATATGTTACTATTTTCATAAGTCTCAAAAATACCAATTTGAATTACCTAATAACACTAAAAGGGTTAACTTTGTGTAATATTAAAGAAATAACCTCTCTACAGAGCATCATTATGGCAAGAATACTTACAGGAATACAAAGTACCGGCACACCGCATTTAGGTAACATACTGGGTGCTATTGTGCCTGCTATTGAAATGGCAAATGATTTAAATAATGACAGTTTTTTGTTTATCGCCAACATGCATACCCTTACTCAAATTAAGGATGCTGCAATGCTGCGTGAAAATACAAACAGTACCGCAGCCACATGGTTGGCCTTCGGGCTGGATGTAGAGAAAACCGTTTTTTATCGCCAAAGCGATATACCGCAAGTAACAGAGTTGTCTTGGTATTTAAGTTGTTTTTTTCCATACCAGCGCCTTACTCTTGCCCATTCTTTTAAAGATAAATCTGGAAGGCTAGAGGATGTAAACGCAGGTTTGTTTACCTACCCAATGCTCATGGCTGCAGATATACTTTTGTATGACGCGCAGTATATACCCGTAGGAAAAGATCAATTACAGCACATAGAAATGACGCGTGATGTAGCCTCAAGATTTCATGCCCAGGTTGGAGATACATTTGTTTTGCCAGAGGCTAAGATTCAGCAAGACACCAAATTAATTCCAGGAATTGATGGGCAAAAAATGAGTAAATCTAGAGACAACACCCTTAATATATTTTTGCCCGAAAAGCAACTGCGCAAGCAGGTGATGAAAATACAAACAGATAGCACCCCCCTTGAAGCCCCTAAAGATTGGAGCACCTGTAATTGTTTTGCTATTTACGCTTTGTTGGCCTCTGAGGCTGAAACTGCAGCAATGAAAGCCAATTATCAAGGCGGAAATTATGGCTATGGTCATGCAAAACAAGCACTTTTTGAGCTTATTCTCACAAAGTTTGAAGGCCCAAGAGAGCGGTATAACCACTTTATGGCAAACCCTCAACTTATTGACGATGCCCTAAAAGTTGGCGCCCTAAAGGCCAAAAAAGTAGCTGATGGAGTTCTGCAAAGAGTACGAGAAAAGTTAGGTTATTAATGTCTTTACCCAATAGAACTTTAGTCATTGGAGATATCCATGGGGGTTTAAAAGCCTTGCAGCAGGTGTGGAGTCGTGCTCATATTTCTAAAGAAGATACTTTAGTCTTTTTGGGAGATTATGTGGATGGATGGAGTGATGCTGTTGAAGTGATTTCCTTTTTAATTTCTATCAGTAAAACCCATCAGTGTATATTTTTGAGAGGAAATCACGATTATCTAGTACATCGGTATTTGACCAAAAATGACACGAATCCTTTGTGGGTAGCTCATGGAGGAGCTGCTACTATTGCAGGATACAAGCATGTTTCTCCAGCTGAAAAAAATGAGCATATTTCATTTCTAGAATCGCTACACAACTACTATATAGATCCGCAAAACAGGTTGTTTGTTCATGCAGGATTTACCAACCAAGCAGGGCCAAAACAAGAGTTTTACCCTGATTTTGTATATTGGGATAGGTCTCTTTGGGAAATGGCTTGTAGCTTAGACCCTTTACTCTCCAAAAAAAGCAATAGATACCCAAAACGACTCTTATTGTATAAAGAAATATACATAGGCCATACTCCTACCACAAAAATAGGCAAGACAATTCCAACAAGTTTTGCAAACCTTTGGAATATAGACACTGGAGCAGCCTTTAAAGGGAGCTTATCTGTGTTGGATGTCTCAACAAAAGAATTTTGGCAAAGTGATCCAGTGTATAGGTTGTACTCACAAGAAAAAGGCCGTAATTGAAAAAGCTCCAGAAGAATAATTTAGATCCTCTAGAGCTTTATATTGTATGTGTAAAAATAAGGAAGCCTTAGCCCTTACAGATCAAACTTAATTCCTTGTGCCAGGGGAAGCTCGTCAGAATAGTTTACCGTATTGGTTTGTCTTCTCATGTATACTTTCCAGGCATCCGAACCACTTTCGCGGCCGCCACCAGTTTCTTTCTCTCCACCAAAGGCACCTCCAATTTCGGCACCACTAGTTCCAATATTTACGTTGGCAATTCCACAATCTGACCCTGCAAAAGACAAGAATTTTTCTGCCTCTTTCATTTCGTTTGTCATTATTGCAGAAGAAAGCCCTTGCGCAACACCGTTTTGCATTTCGATAGCCTCTTCTACCTCACCTGTATACTTCATTAAGTATAAAATAGGAGCAAATGTTTCGTGTTGTACAATTTCAAAACTGTTTTTAGCTTCAATAATTGCTGGTTTTACATAACATCCACTCTCAAAACCTGGACCTTGAACAACGCCACCTTCTACAAGTACGGTTCCTCCTTCAGCTTTTGCTTTTTCGATGGCAGCTAGGTAGGTGTTTACAGCATCTACATCAATTAATGGTCCTACATGGTTGTTTTCATCAAGTGGGTTACCAATAGTGATTTGTTTGTAAGCGCCAACAATAGCATCTCTAACTTTATTATACACACTCTGGTGAATAATTAATCTTCTTGTTGAGGTACAACGTTGTCCTGCAGTACCAACGGCGCCAAATACAGCTCCTGGAACTACTACTTTAAGATCTGCAGTTGGTGTAATAATAATGGCGTTGTTACCTCCTAATTCTAGTAATGATTTACCAAAACGCTGGGCAACAGTTGCGCCAACAATTCTTCCCATACGAGTAGATCCTGTTGCAGATATTAGCGGTATTCTGGTATCTGTAGTCATCATTTCACCTACTGTGTAATCTCCATTAATAATACAGGAGATTCCTTCTGGAAGGTTGTTGTCTTTTAATACACCTGCAATAATGTTTTGACATGCCACTGAGCATAGTGGTGCTTTTTCACTTCCTTTCCACACGCACACATCACCACAAACCCATGCAAGGGCTGTGTTCCATGCCCAAACAGCAACTGGAAAATTAAATGCAGATATGATACCAACAATACCAAGTGAGTGCCACTGCTCTCTCATAACGTGACCTGGACGTTCAGAGGGTATTGTTTGTCCGTTTAATTGTCTTGACAACCCTACGGCAAAATCACAGATGTCTATCATTTCTTGAACCTCACCATATCCTTCTTGAAGTGACTTTCCCATTTCATAAGAAACAAGTTTTCCAAGAGGTTTTTTCAGTTCACGTAATTTGTTACCAAATTGACGTACAATCTCACCCCTTAGTGGAGCAGGCATTGTTCTGAAAGATAAAAACGCTTTTTCAGCGGTTTTGATTACCGTCTGGTATTCCTCTTTTGTAGTTGTGGTAACCTTACCTATTAAGGCGCCATCTACCGGAGAATATGAAGCGATTTGCGCTCCACCAGGATACCACGTGTTTCCTGTTGAGGTTCCTTGATTTACGGCTTCAAGCCCTAGTTGTTTTAACGCCTGGTCCATACCGAAGTCTTTTGCTACTGTTGACATAAAATTTATTTTTTATCCCTTTTTATAAAGGGTTGTTTTTCCGAAATTGGAATTTATTAGGTACTGTAGTTTTTGTTTTTTAGCACTCTCAAGGGTTTAATCTATTGAGCCTGTGGCGCGAAGATACGATTTTGCCAACGTTCACAAAAAGATTCATGGCCGTAGTGTTTAAAGATTAAATGTACAACAAATTATAGGACTAAAAATCACTTAAAATTTTGAACAGTGTAGAGTTTGAATACTCTGATTTATAGCTGTAATACGCCCCACTAGGCTTTATAATTACAAAACTACCACAGTTGAAATGTAACGGGAAAAATAAATTTTCTATTGTTTGATTGTGGTCCAAATACCAATCCACACCCTTTTTGGATTGGTGGAGTCCAGTAGTGTTTTTGTAAACAAAATAAGCCGCATACTGTCCTGTTTTTTCTATTTGTTTTTTACTTGATCTATGTTTTTTTTCAACAAAAGAGCTGTTGCCACTGCTGTTGCATGGGTCCTCGCCTGGGTAATACTGGATCACAATACCTTGTTGGGGGTTTAATTTTTTTGAACTAGAAATTTCATAGCCAAGGCGCAGATTTTTAAGCTCTTTTTTAGAGAGTACGCCAGTGATTTCTCGTTTCATTTTCACAAAAACCTCTAGAGAATCACTTTGGTAAGAAAGCAAAAGGTGGCTTTCCTTTTCTATTTTATTGTACTGAGTTTCAGATATTTTTTGCAACGCTGTTCCTAAATATAATTTGGGCTTTTGAGCATTGCAAAGCGAGAACATAATAAGGCAAAACCCTAAAAAAAACTTTTTTCTATAATCCATTTCTAGTTAGTAAACCTCTTGTCTACCTCCATTACAGTTTTACAACTGTTGCAAGTTCTTAAATCTTCACTGCCATAAAAGTCTTTAAAATGTTTAAAAAAGTCTACTTCTACATCGTTTAAAGGGAAGTACACTTCGTGTAATTTTTCATTGCAAGATTCGCAAAACCAAAGTAAGCCGTCATTGACGTTTAATTTTTTTCTGTTGCGCTCTATTACAAGTCCTATAGAGTTCTCGCCACGCACAGGAGAGTGGGGCACTTTGGCCGGATGCAGATACATATCTCCAGGACCAAGTTCCATCGTTTTTTTTACACCATCTTCTTGTATATGAACCTGAATGTTACCCTCTAATTGATAAAACAACTCTTCTGTTTCATTGTAATGGTAGTCTTTTCGGGCATTGGGTCCTCCAACAATCATGACAATATAATCTCCAGCTTCTTTGTATAGATTTTTGTTTCCTACAGGCGGCTTTAGTAATGCTCTGTTGTCTTTAATCCACTGATTTAAATTAAACGGTTTTTGAATTGCCATGGGTACACTTTTTTGTTATACTATAAAAGTACATCAAATTTACAATGTAAAAAACAGGGAGGCTCTTTTTTAGAATGTATGCCACAAAAAACTCCAACTAATAGTTTTGGGGCTAACTATCAATTGGAGTAACAAACAATAAATAAGTAGGTATTATTTTTTGTAAAATAGTTGGGTGAAATAATAGGTTCCGTTAGCGTTTGGCATGATGCCAAAACCAGAATGTGTGTAATCTCCCTCTATGTTTCTTTTGTGTGTTGGGCTATTTAACCAGGCCCTTACAACACTTTGTCCATCTTGGTAACCAAAGGCTACGTTTTCTCCCACCCTCTCTGCTCCTTGATATATTAGAGCCTGCTGGCGGTAGTAAAAATTATCATGGTTCATGTTTTCCACGGCAATCATATATTTTGTGTGTTCTACGGCATAGGCAGATCCATGTTGTTGATCTACCTCAATTGGGTTAAGACCTATAGAGCTTCTGTGCTGGTTAATATAGTATGTAATTTCTTCTGCCATTTCCCAGTTTGTTTCTTTTGCAAGATTTAGGTCAATGGTGTAATCTTCGATTATTTCTGTGGCCATTTCTTCTTCGCTGCAAGAAGCAAACGACAATAAAAATACCATAGCAAGTAGGCTAAGTTTTAATGGTTTCATAATTTGGGGTCATCAAATTTGGGGCATGATGATAGTTCAAATATAAAACTTTATACAATACAAAAACACTTTAACCGATATTTATTGCATTTAATCGTGTTTATTTACGTTTTTTTAAAAGAGGAAATACTTAAATAATCCTCAAAACCCTCTTTAATAAAGGGTTTGTTGATAAAAAATAAAAAATAAAAAAAAATTAATTTTTATCCATTTTTTATGCATTTAGTCGTGTTTTTGTAGCATTTAATCGTATTTATTGAGCAAAAAAAGAGGCAAAAACGTCAATTACTGCATCTGTAAATAAAAAAATCGATGAACTGCATCATTTTTTCTTTGAAATTTTGGTTTATAAGGTAAAGGAGCTATTGTATAGTAAATAAGATGCTTATTTTAGTAGCATGAGAATATTTTTATTGTTTCTACTAACACTAGTATTAATAGCTTGTCAGCAATCTCCAAATCAAACCCTTTCTCTAAATGGCAATGATTGGCAATTTCAAGAGGTAGACTCTCAAAATTGGCAACCAGCTCAAGTTCCTGGAAGCGTCCAGTCAGACCTACTAAGGTTGGGCAGAATTCCAGATCCTTTTTTACTGAATAACCAAGACAGTATTCAGTGGGTGTCTGAAAAAGATTGGAGTTACAAAAAATCCTTTACTATTTCTTCTTCACTTTTAAAAACAAAGCAGCATATCCTTAAATTTGAGGGTTTAGACACCTATGCAAAGGTGGTACTAAATGGCCATCTTATTCTACAAACCAATAATGCATTTAACCCCTATGAATTTAATGTAACCGAAATTTTACAACTTCAAAACACCTTAGAGGTAACCTTGTTTAGTCCAGATGCTATAGAAGCTAAGGCCGCATTAAAATTAGGCTATACCCTCCCCGAAGGTCCAAGAGTGTTTTCGCGAAAACCACAATTTCAGTACGGTTGGGATTGGGGTCCAAAGATCAAAACCATGGGTATTTGGCGCGAGGTATCATTAGTGTCTTACAGTATGGCAAGGCTTGAGGATGTATATATTAAAACCCAAGAAATAACAACTTCTCAGGCATTGGTAGAGGCAAACATTGAAGTGATGTCTTTTGAGGCAGATACGCGCTGTGTTATAGAGCTTGTAAATAATACCACAGGAGAAATACATTCTAAACCCATAACAACACTTGTAGGCACAAAGAATTACAGCATTCCATTTTCTATAAAAAACCCAAAACTCTGGTGGACACACAATCTTGGCACTCCCTTTTTGTATGATTTTACAATACACCTTAAAAAAGACAACACAATTCTAGAAACCCTTCACAAAAAAGTAGGCCTAAGGACCATACAGCTCGTTACAGAAAAAGACAGCCTTGGAGAAAGCTTCTATTTTAAACTTAACGGAAAACCGATATACTTAAAAGGGGCAAATTATATTCCGCAAAACATATTTCTCTCCCAGGTGCAGCCCAAGGACCGTGAGAAATTACTAGACGACGCTCTTCAGGCAAACATGAATATGCTACGCGTTTGGGGCGGCGGGGTGTATGAAGATGATTTGTTTTATGACCTATGTGATGAAAAAGGGATCTTAGTTTGGCAAGATTTTATGTTTGCTTGCGCAATGTACCCTGGAGATAAAGAATTTTTAACCAATGTTAAAAATGAGGCCATAGCCAATGTAAAACGGCTAAGACAACACCCAAGTATTGCCCTTTATTGTGGGAATAACGAAAACAGCGAAGGCTGGCACCGTTGGGGTTGGCAAGCAGATAAGACCCAAGCTCAAAAAGAAGAAATTTGGAACAGTTATCAAGCGGTTTTTAATGGTATTTTACCCAAAGTAGTAGATAGCTTACATGCTAGTATTTCATATTGGGAAAGCTCTCCCAAGTTTGGCAGGGGAGATAAACGGTATCAGTTTCAAGGAGATGCGCATGATTGGTGGGTCTGGCATGATGGCTATCCCTTTGAGCATTTTGAGCAGGAGGTACCTAGATTTATGAGCGAATTTGGGTTCCAGTCTTATCCGGGATATCAGGCTATCAAGTATTTCACCCAAGAGGATACCATCGATCTTTCTCATCCAAGTTTTAAAAGCCATCAAAAGCATTCTAGAGGGTTTGCCATCATTAAGCAGTACATGGAAAGAGATTTTCCAGTGCCAACAAACCCTGAAGATTACATATACGTGAGTCAGCTATTACAGGCTTATGGCATAACCAAAGGCATCAAAGCGCATCGCGGAGCAAAGCCATACAATATGGGGACTTTGTACTGGCAACTTAATGATTGCTGGCCTGCAGTTTCTTGGTCCAGCATTGATGGTTTAGGAAACTGGAAAGCTTTGCATTACAAGGTAAAACAAGCTTTTGAAAATAGAATAATCATCCCTTTTGAGCAAAACAGCCTATTAAAAATTAAAGTGGTAGATGATGGCCCCATTACTTTAGGGCAGCCAATGCACGTTGAGTTTTATGATTTTAACGGAAATATCCTGCACCAAACACCCACAAAATCTGTGCGAACCTTTAATGAGAAAAACCAAGTAGTCTATCAGGTAGATTTAAGTGAGATTGAGTTTGACCCAAAACAGACCTACGCAAAGATTTTATTTGGGGAAACTCAAGGGGTACATTATTTTGCAAAACCAAAAGATTTAGCCCTAGGCGAGGAGGGTTTTGACATGAAAATCAATATAGTTTCTCAGGGCGTTGAAATTTCACTTAAGGCTGCAACACTGCAAAAAAATGTATTTTTATATACAAACACTCCAGGGCACTTTACAGACAACTTTTTTGATTTGTTGCCTGGCCAGGAAAAGAAAATCATTTTTTTAACCAAAGATCCACAATCCACAATACTACAATTTAAAACCCTCAATGCACTACAATACTAACACAAGCCGCTTTTATAGCCTCCCTTTATTTTTTCTATTGGGGCTTTTTCTTTTGACCAACAGTTGTGCTCCCAAAAAGAGTAAACAACTTCTAGTTACTCAGGCTAACATTATTCCAGCCCCGCAACAACTAGAAATAGGCGGTGGTAATTTCACCTTAACCAAAACAAGCACACTCTTTGCAATCCCAGAATTTAAAACAGCCTCAAATTTATTAAAAGCATACCTTTTTAATGGCGCTGGAATTGATCTAATTTCTGCTCCACAAACTGCCGCAACTATTGTAATTATTAAAGACACTTTGTTGCCAAAAGAAGGGTATACGCTCACTATTTCTAAAAAACGCATTACTATTAAAGCCTCAGACGGCGCGGGCGCTTTTTATGCAATTCAGAGTTTGCGCCATATACTACCTCCAGATGTAGAACAAGAACACACATCTGGAGTTGACACTATAACGATTCCTTGTTTAGAAATTAAAGATGCCCCTGTGTTTGCATATCGCGGTATGCATCTTGACGTATCCCGCCATTACTTCCCAAAGGAGTTTATTAAACAATATATCGCTGAGTTGGCGGCCTTAAAAATGAACACCTTTCATTGGCATCTAACAGATGATCAAGGGTGGCGTATAGAAATAAAACAATATCCAGATCTCACAGGTAAAGGAGCCTATCGGGAAGAAACATTAATAGGGCATTATAACGACACACCTCAACGCTTTGACGGCAAGCCCTATGGAGGGTTTTACACCCAACAAGAGGTTAAAGAAATTGTTGCCTTTGCCAAAGAACATCATGTAACTATAATTCCAGAAATTGAACTTCCTGGACATGCCCAGGCTGCTATTCATGCCTACCCAGATTTAGGATGTACTAAAGAGCAAGTTGCAGTGGCAACTAAATGGGGCGTGTTTGAAAACATCTATTGCCCAAAGCCAGAGACCTTTACTTTTCTTAAAAATGTACTAGATGAGGTGATGGAATTATTTCCTGGAGCGTATATCCATATTGGAGGCGATGAGGCCCCTAAAACAAACTGGAAGGCCTGCCCTAATTGTCAAAAACTCATTACAGAAAAAAACCTTATAAATGAGCACGGTTTGCAAAGCTATTTTATAACAGAAATAGAAAAGTATATTAATTCTAAAGGCAAAAAAATTATTGGCTGGGATGAAATTTTGGAAGGCGGCCTAGCTCCAAATGCTACTGTGATGTCTTGGAGAGGAACCCAAGGAGCAGTTGATGCGGCAAAGCAAGGGCATGATGTAATTTTAACGCCAACCTCACATGCCTATTTTGATTATTACCAGGCCACCCACCAAGATGAACCTACAGCCATTGGCGGCTATCTACCTTTAAAAAAGGTGTTTGGCTTTAACCCTATTCCTGTAGCGTTGCAAAATACAGATGCCGCAACACATGTCTTAGGCGCCCAAGGGAATCTCTGGACCGAATACATGGCCACCCAAGATCAAGTTGAGTACATGACATTTCCTAGAATTTTTGCCATGAGTGAGGTTCTTTGGAAGGGCCCAACCAATGATTTAGAGAAGGATTATATTAATTTCTTATCAAGACTAGAGCCTCATTTACAGCGCTTAGATACCAAACATATAAACTACGGAAATCACCTTTATGATCTAGAAGGAGGGGTTTTAAAAAATCAAGGTGTAGTAACTTATGCACTTACCACACCAACCCAAGGCAAAGAAATTAAGTACCGTATTAACACGCAAGAGGAGCAAACCTATGAGGCACCCTTTGGTATTTCACAAGATGCAATTATTACTGGGCAAGTATACAAAGAGGGGAAAATAGTTGGAAGAGCCTTTACAGATACCATTGTATACCATAAGGCAATTACAGCAACAGTAGCTTTAAATGTAGCCCCACACCCTTCTTATAGCGCAGGAGGAACCCCTGCTCTTATTAATGGGATCTCTGGAAGCAATACACGCTTTGGAGATAAAGAGTGGCTAGGCTTTTGGGGAGAGGATTTGGAGATTACCATCAGCTTTGCAAACCCCACAAAAATTTCTAAAATAAGCACACGTTTTTACAATGCCAATGGGCAGTGGTTGTATGCTCCTAAAGAAATTGAAATCCAGACCGATTATGGGCTATTGCCAAAGGTTAATCTACCAAGTACTAATCAAACCATTTTGGATGTAAACCTTAAGGTGGGGGTTACTACTTCTTTTATTAAGTTTTCCATTCCTAGCTATGGCATTATTCCAGATGGCTTGCAGGGTGCTGGAAATAAAGCATGGACCTTTATTGACGAGATTGTGGTAGAGTAATTACTGCTTATTCACAACTGTAGAGGAGGCTTGGTCCAAACACATTACCGTTAAATCTGCAATATTTACATGAGGGGGTCTTGTAATAGCAAAGTAGATAACATCTGCAATGTCCTGAGGCTGTAATGGCGTGAAGTTTTGATATACCTTACTTGCCCGCTGAGTATCTCCTTTAAAGCGTACTTCGCTAAACTCGGTTTCTACTAGTCCTGGATTTATAGCCCCTACTTTAATACCTTTCCCGTTAAGATCTAGACGCATGCCTTGATTTATAGCATCTACGGCATATTTGCTGGCGCAATACACGTTGCCATTTGGATATACTTCTTTTCCAGCTGTAGATCCAATATTGATAATATGTCCAGAAGCCTTTGCAATCATTTTGGGTATGATGGCCTTAGAGACATACAATAGTCCTTTTACATTGATATCTATCATAGCATCCCAATCATCACTCGATCCAGACTCAATACTATCTAGCCCATGTGCATTACCAGCATTATTAATTAAAATATCAACGGTGTTAAACCCTTTTGGTAAATTGTTTAGTAGTGAATTTACACTTTCTTTATCACGCACATCAAAACAAAGAGTATGCACATTTGTATGCAAAGACAGCTCTTTTGCAATAGCTTCTAGCCGGTCTTGGCGTCTTCCACACAAAATTAAGTTGATATTGTTTTTAGCAAATAAGGTGGCCGTTGCACGTCCAATACCAGAGGTGGCACCTGTAATTAGAGCAGTTTTTTTCATAAGAGTTAGCAAAACTAAAACAGCGCCTGATCCTATTGTTGGAAAACCATCCTTCTAGGGGAGCATATTTTAGAAATTAATAACTACAAATGTACGTGCTAAAAGTGATAAAAAACAGTCTTAAAATTTTATTAACAAACTTGACTTCAAGCATTAGTTACCTTACATTTAGACCCTAGAAAAAAAATTGAAATTTAACGTAACTTGTTTATTAAAATTTCGTCTTTAGTATTGAGCAGTATTACCCGCTTACAGCAAGCAAATCAATGCTAATAAAAAATCATTAGAGAAATAGTAATAATTCTAAGACAACAAAACAGGACTATGGAACAAATAACTACGCCCACAGATATTGGCGCATTGAACGATAAAATTGAGAAAGAAAGTGCTTTTGTAGACATTCTCACCATGGAAATGAACAAGGTAATTGTGGGTCAAAAACACATGATTGAACGACTGCTTATTGGACTGCTGGGCCAAGGACACATATTGTTAGAGGGTGTTCCTGGATTAGCAAAAACACTAGCGATTAACACGCTTTCTCAAGCTGTAAAAGGGAGTTTTAGTAGGGTGCAATTTACCCCAGATTTACTGCCTGCAGATGTGGTAGGGACCCTTATATACAACATGAAGGACAATGATTTCAGCATTAAAAAGGGGCCAATTTTCGCCAACTTTGTGTTGGCAGATGAAATTAATAGAGCGCCTGCAAAGGTGCAATCTGCGCTTTTAGAGGCCATGCAAGAAAAGCAGGTAACTATTGGTGATACCACCTTTGTGCTAGACAAACCATTTCTAGTAATGGCGACCCAAAACCCTATAGAGCAAGAAGGAACCTATCCACTTCCAGAGGCCCAAGTAGACAGGTTTATGCTAAAAACGGTAATTAAATATCCAACCCTTGAAGATGAACAATTAATTATACGCCAAAACCTAAAAGGAGGATTTGAAAAAATCAATCCTGTGGTTACTGTAGCTCAAATTTTGCGTGCACAAGATGCAGCTAGGGAAGTATATATGGATGAGAAAATAGAAAAGTACATTCTAGATATCATCTTTGCGACCCGAACCCCAGAGCATTACAAACTAGCAGAGTTGAAACCCCTTATAAGTAACGGAGCTTCTCCTCGTGGTAGTATCAACCTTGCTGTAGCTGCAAAGTGCTATGCGTTTATTAAAAGAAGAGGCTATGTAGTACCTGAAGATGTTCGTGCCGTGGTACATGATGTACTTCGTCACAGAATAGGGATTACCTATGAGGCTGAGGCAGAAAATGTAACTACAGAAGACATCATCAACAAGATTGTAAATGTCATTGAAGTACCCTAGTTAAGTTTTTAAAACTTTGCTTAAAAAACTGTTTATCCTTTTTAGGATAAAGGCATTACAAAATCCAATTACACGTTCTCACCAATACCATGGATACTAAAGAGCTCTTAAAAAAAGTACGAAAAATTGAAATCAAAACACGCCGCTTAAGCGATCATGTTTTTGGTGGAGAGTACCACAGTACTTTTAAGGGGCGCGGAATGACTTTTAGCGAAGTGCGCCAATACCAGTATGGTGATGATGTGCGAAGCATAGACTGGAATGTAACGGCACGATACAACGAGCCGCATATCAAAGTTTTTGAAGAAGAGCGAGAGCTTACCCTAATGCTTATGGCAGATATTAGCGGGTCTGAGTTTTTTGGTACAGATGCCCAGTTCAAAAACGAAATCATTACAGAGATTGTAGCCACCCTTGCTTTTTCTGCAATGCAGAACAATGATAAAGTAGGGATTATATTATTTACAGACCAAATAGAGTTGTTTGTGCCTCCAAAAAAAGGGAAATCACACATTTTGAGAATTATTAGAGAATTGCTTGAGTTTAAACCCAGCAGTAAAAAGACAGACCTTAGCCAAGCACTCAAATATCTTAGTAATGTCATGAAGAAAAAGGCTATTGTTTTTGTGCTTTCAGATTTTATGACACAAGGGTATAAAGACACCCTTAAAATTGTTGCTCGCAAGCACGATGTAACGGGTATACGGGTATTTGACCGTAGAGAACAAACCCTGCCTAACCTAGGAATGGTACAAATGCTTGACCAAGAAACGGGAGAGGCGATGTTGGTTCATACCGGCTCTAAAGGGGTGCGTGAGCAGTATGCAGCCCATCACAAACAAGGGGTTGCCTACTATGAAGATGCTTTTGCTAAAAGTGGTGCAGGTGCAATAGCTTGCAGGGTGGATGAAAGTTACGTGAAAAAATTATTAGGGTATTTCAAAAGAAGATAGCATCATTGAAAAAAGCAAACAACATATCAATTTTTAAAAATAAATGTGCTACAGTACTGGCTGGGCTTTTGTTTTTTCTTGCTTTTTCTGCAACAGCACAAGTAATTACAAAGGCAGACACCACTGCCATTAAAATAGGAGAAGAGTTGCGTATATCTTTCGAGATTCAAGCAGATTCCACAGATTTGGTTGTATTTCCAGATCAACAAAGTTTTTTGCCTCTAGAGGTCATAGAAAGCTACGCGACAGATACCACCTACAGTAATTCAAAAATCAACTACAGAAAACAATACGGCCTCACCCAGTTTGATTCTGGCAGCTATACCATACCTAGGCAAAAAATAATATTTAACAATAAGTTTTTTCTTTCAGACACTATCAATGTTGAGGTGCGTGATGTAGCCATTGACACTACAAAACAAAAAATGTTTGATATAAAGCCAGCAATGGAAGTAGATAAAGCTCCATTTCAAGTTCCTAACGGTATCTATTGGATTGTTATATTGGTAGGGATAGTGGTAGCTATTTGGTATTTTTTAAAGCGCAAAAAACAAAAAGCCGAAGCCAAAAAACAACTACCTCCATATCAAGAGGCTTTGGTGGCCCTAGAGGAGCTGGACAGCTCGCAGTATTTACTGCAAAACAATGCCAAAGAGTACTATAGTTTATTAACAGAAATTGTAAAAAGATATCTAGATAGAGAGGTAGATGATGCGGCACTAGAGAGTACAACACAGGAGCTTATAGAGAGGTTAAACACATTAAAAAAATCAGGAAATTTTGATTTTCAATCACAAGACATAAAACACCTTGAGACTATTTTAAAAAGAGCAGATTTAGTGAAGTTTGCAAAAATGCAACAAGGTTCTGGGCAAGCCCAGGCAGATAGATCTAGGGTTGAAGAAATTATAAGCAATACCCACAAAGCTGTTCCAGAGCCAACCCAGGAAGAATTAATGCAAGACACCTTGTATCAACAAGCATTGCAAAAAAAGAAATTACGCAAAAAAATAGTTCTTGCTGGGTCAAGCCTTGTACTTGTTTTAATGATTAGCGCTGCTGTTTTTTCTAGCCTCTATGGGTTTGCCGCTTTAAAAGAAACGGTTTTTGGAAATTCATTAAAAGACACATTAGATGGGCGTTGGTATAAAAGCCAGTACGGTGCTCCGGGGCTTATTATTAACACCCCAGAGATATTAGTAAGGCAAATACCAAAAAACGCCAAAGACAGTATTCCATCGCCTAGTAGCGGGAGTTGGTTTGCCTATGGCGCCATAGGAGAGGACCTTTATATTTCGCTCTCCATTACAAAAGCAACTCAGCAGGCTTCTCAAGAGAATCAAGGGGTAGCGATTGATGCTGAAATAGAACAGGCTCTTGAGACCCTAGAAAATGCTGGAGCATTAAATGTAGTGGTAAAACAAGAGGCCTTTTCTTCAGATGAAGGATTAAAGGGAGTAAAGGCGTATGGAGATTTTAACTTGAAATTACCAAACGGAGACATTTCCAAAGAGAAAATGAGTTATGAAATGCTGCTGTTTGATCAGCAAAACACCATACAGATGGTTACCGTTGTTTTTGAGAGAGACCTTGAGTATGCCAACCAAATAAAAGAAAGAATCATAAGCTCCATAGAGGTGCCGGTTTCAGCAGAGGCCCAGAATAAAAAACAACCACAAGATGCTCAATAATTTTGAATTTGTTAATCCAGAGCTATTCTGGTTGCTATTGCTACTTCCAGTGGTTGGACTTTGGTATTTTTTAAAACGAAACAAACAAACCCCAAGTCTTAGAATATCTAGTATTCAAGGGTTTAAAACTTCAAAGAACTGGCTTGCCAAGCTAAGGCCTTTGCTTTTTTTACTTCGGTTGTTAGCCCTAGCCGCTATTATTGTAGCCATGGCAAGACCAAGAACTGTAAGCCAAACAACAAGAACCGTTAGCAACAAAGGGATAGACATTGTAATGGCCATTGATGTCTCGGCAAGTATGCTTGCCAGAGATTTAAAACCCAATAGGTTAGAGGCTTTAAAAAATGTGGCTTCGGGTTTTATTAAAGACCGTGTTACAGACCGTATAGGCCTTGTAGAATATGCAGGAGAGAGTTACACGAAAACGCCACTAACAAGTGATAAAAGCATTGTGTTAACCTCTTTAAAAAGTATTGAGTATAACACAATAATAGAAGGCGGAACAGCAATTGGTTCTGGCCTTGCAACAGCCGTAAACAGATTAAAAGAGAGTCGTGCAAAAAGTAAGGTGATTATACTCTTGACAGATGGTGTTAACAACACAGGGTTTATAGACCCCAAAATTGCCAGTGAGCTCGCCAAAGAATTTGAAATTAAAGTGTATACCATTGGTTTGGGAACCAACGGTATGGCACAAAGCCCAATTGGCATTAGGGCTGATGGGAGTTTCCAATACGGCATGCAACAAGTAGAGATTGACGAAACACTGTTAAAAGAAATTGCAAAGACAACTGGAGGCAGGTATTTTAGAGCCACTAGTAATACCAAACTAGCAGAAATTTACACAGAAATTAATGCCCTAGAAAAAACAGATATAGAGGAGTTTAAATACACAAATTACACAGAACTTTATAGACCTTGGGCGCTTTGGGCTTTGGCTTTGTTTTTGTTTGAACTCTTTTTACGTTACACCCTTTTTAGAAGTTTTATATAAATTATGTACCAACTAGAACAACCCATTTATTTTTATGTGCTATTTGCCTTACCGGCAGTGATAGCGGTTTACTTGTTGGTGGTACTTTGGAAAAAAAGAGCACAGCGTAGTTTTGCAAACAACACCTTGCTTGATGTGTTAAGTCCAAGTAAATCGATCTTTAAGGGAAGTTTAAAACTTGTGCTTGCACTACTGGTTTTGGCATGTATGAGCTTTGCTTTAGTGAATCCAAAAATTGGAACGAAACTCGAGACGGTAAAAAGAGAAGGAGTTGATGTTGTATTTGCCCTAGATGTATCAACAAGTATGCTAGCGGAAGATATAGCTCCCAACCGTTTAGAAAAATCAAAACAGTTAGTACGCCAGATAATTAACACTCTTGCCGGAGATAGAATTGGAATTATTGGTTACGCTGGCAGTGCATTTCCGCAGGTGCCAATAACCACAGATTTTTCATCTGCACGCCTTTTTTTGTCTGGAATGAACACCAACATGGTAAGCTCTCAGGGTACTGCCATGACCCAGGCCATAGAAATGGCAGAAACCTATTACAATGACATTGAACAAAAAAATAGGGTTTTGTTTTTAATAAGCGATGGTGAAGATCATCAGGGAGACTATGCAAGTATTGCTGCTCAGGCTACTAAAAAAGGCATAAAAATTTATACCATTGGAGTAGGAACCACAGCGGGAGCTAGAATTCCTTTAAAGCGCGCGGGTGTATTACAATCCTACAAAAGAGATCAAGACAACCAGGTGGTTATTACCAAACTCAATAAAGAGACCTTGCAAGAGATTGCGCAGGCTGCAAATGGCGAGTATCTGGACGGCAGCAACACAAAAGAGCTTGTAGAGCAAGTACAAAACATATTAGCAGGTATGGATAAAAAGGAGTTTGACGCAAAGCAATTTTCAGACTTTAAAGATCAGTTTCAATGGTTTTTGGCAGGCGCTTTATTATTTTTAGTACTTGATGTGTTACTTTTAGAGCGCAAAACCAAATGGATCAACAAACTCAATTTGTTTAATCAACAAAAAACAGATTCGTAATGTCTTACAGCTTAAAAAACACAAACCACACATATATTGGCAACAGCCACTACAAGACCTTTTTAAAAAGAACTTGTTTGTATATCATCATAGTATGTAGCGCTATACAAATGACCTCACAGACTAAGGTTTCTCAGGTATTAGAACAAGATGCCTTGCAGGCAGCCCTGCACCTAAGCCAAGGCGCTCTTGCCATAGAAAACAATGAATTTATTACCGCAGAAGTTGCTTACAGGAAAGCCATCGCTATTGAGGAGAATAAGGCAACAGGAAGCTACAATTTAGGGAACGCTTACTACAAAAAAAGTAAAAACGAAGAGGCGCTTAGTAGGTTTGTAAATGCAGCAAAAGTTGCAACTACTAAACCACAACGCCATCAAGCTTTCCATAACTTAGGGAATGCGCTTATGAACCAAAAAGAGTATTCTGGAGCAGTTGAGGCTTATAAAAATGCCCTTAGAAATAACCCCTCTGATGATCAAAGCCGCTACAACTTAGCCCTAGCAAAAGATCTGTTAGAGAAAAACCCGCCACAAGAAGGGGAGGATGATCAAGAAAAAGAGCAAGACAACCAAGACAAAAAAGATCAGCAAGATAAAAAGGACGACAAAGATAAAGACCAAGACCAAGAAAAAGACCCTAAGGACAACCAAGATCCAGAAGACAAAAAAGGGGATGAGCAAGAAGACAAAAAAGAGCCGCAGGAACCTAAAGATCCTAAAGACGAGCAGGCAAAACAAGACCAACAACAACAGCAGCCTGCTGATGGGCAGCTGTCTCCCCAACAGGTGAAAAACCTGCTTGAGTCTATGAACAATCAAGAAAAGAAGGTTCAAGACAAAATCAATGCAAAAAAACAAAAGGGCGTAAAAATAAAATCTGAAAAAGATTGGTAACATGAACAGACAAAAACACATATGGTTTTTTCTTTTTGTTGTGTTATTTGCCTTCACATCACAAGCCCAAGTCACTTTTGAAACAAAAGTGAGTCGCAAAAAATTGGGCCTTAATGAGCGAGTTCGGGTAGATTTTATCATGAATGCAGATGGCGATGATTTTAATCCGCCAAGTTTTGAGGGATTTAGGGTTGTAGGAGGGCCAAACCAATCTATTAGCAACTCATATATCAATAGAAAACGCACCTATTCTAAAACCTACTCTTATTTTTTATCACCCCTCAAACAGGGTATCTTACGTATAGGGAAAGCTTCTGTTTATGTTTCCGGAGAAACCTACACCACCTCTTCTATAACTCTTGAGATCACTCCAGCGGTAAAAACACCTTCAGATGGCTTAGGCAATAATCCAGAAGTCATAGCAGAGCAAAACGTGCATCTGGTAGCCGAAATCTCAAACCCTACTCCTTATCTTAACCAACGCCTCACCATTACCTACAAACTATATGTTTCTAACAATGTGAGTATTACCAGTCAATGGCGAGAAATAAATTCTCCTAGATATGCTGATTTTTGGAGTAAAAACATTGACAGTCAAAAACTGAATTTATTTGAAGGAAAATACCAAGGGGAGGACTACAGGTATGTTGTTTTGAAAACCACTGTGTTGTATCCTCAAAAAACGGGACCACTAGAAATTGAACCTTTAACGTTGGATGTACCTATTGACGTGCCTGGAAAAAGACGTAATATCTTTGGAAGAAGTCTTACAACAAGAGTTAATAAAACCATCTCTGCAGGAAAAAGAACCATTACTGTAAAACCTCTACCAACAAAAGATCGCCCAGATAATTTTACTGGAGCTGTGGGAGATTTCACTTTCAGTGTAACGCCAAACAAAAAGGTCTTAGAGGTAGATCAGGCTCTTGAGGTATCTCTTACCGTTTCTGGTAAAGGAAATCTAAACACCCTCTCTCTACCGAGCCTAAAAGTGCCAAGTACCTTGGAGGTGTATGAGCCGCAGCGTAAAGAAAATATCCGCACAAGAGCCTCAGGGATAAGTGGGTCTATTTCTCAAACCTATACCTTGGTGCCTCAAAATAAAGGGACCTATCCCATCAGCCCTATTTCTTTTTCTTTTTTCAATCCAGATACTCAAAGCTACCAGAGTGTTTCCTCTGAGCAGATTGTTATAAGGGTAACAGCTGGATCTGCGCCAAAACAAGACCCAACCATAGCACAAACCCAAATCCAGAAAACCCAACCTCTTGTTATTGAGGAGCGCTTTAGATATATAAAATTGAATGCAGATTTAAGCCCTATTGCTTCGCCCCCCTTTTTTAAATCAAACCTGTTTTGGGCACTACTTTTAGGCCCCTTGGGGCTTATCCCACTGTTTATTTTACTTGGTAAAAAGCACAGGTCTATGCGAGCAGATGTTCAAGGACTTAAATTGCGAAAGGCCAATAAAATGGCTCGTAAATATTTGGTAGAAGCTAGGAAAAACAAACACAATAAAGCAATTTTTTATGAGGCCCTGGAGCGTTCTCTGCACAACTACTTAAAAGCCAGATTAGATATACAAACAACACAGATCAGTAAAGAGCGTATTGCAAAGTTACTTTTAGAGAGAAAAGTAGCAGCCACGACAGTTTTGGATTTTGAAACATTATTAAAAAGCTGCGAGCTTGCAAGATACACTCCCACAAGCGATGTGGCTATAAAGCAAGATTATAAAAAAGCCGTTGCCACTATTTCACAAATTGATAAACAAATACAATAAGATAAGAAGATGAAATATCTAATAAAGTTTTGTGTGTTTTTCATCCTAGGTAGTATCCAGGGGCAAGCTCAGGGGCTTTTTAATGAGGCGGCTCAAAACTATAAAAACGAAGCCTACAAAAAGGCTATTGAACAATGGAATACCATTCTAGACAAAGGCCAACATAGCGCCGCCTTGTATTATAACATGGCCAACGCACATTACAAGCTAAACCAAGTGGGACCAAGTATATATTACTATGAAAAAGCCCTAGCTTTAGCGCCTAATGACGCCCAGATTAAAACAAATCTCGTCTTTGCCCAAAACGCCAAAGTTGATGCCATTACCCCGTTGCCAAAAACAATTTTTTCTAAATGGTATACTGCCATAGCAGGGCAATTTACTTTTGATGGATGGGCTTTTTTGGCTGTTTTATTTAGTGTCCTGTTCTCGCTACTGTTTTTAAGGTATTATTTTGCTAGTGCAGAACAAAAAAAGAGACTGTTTTTCACCACAGCAATAATTTGTGGCTGTTTATTTGTGCTTGCTTTTACCATGGCCTCTGTTAGCTATAAAGACCTGCAAAAAAATGTATTTGCTATTGTTTTCTCAGAAGCTACAGATGTTAAATCTGAACCTAAAACTAACAGCGATACCATCTTTGTAATTCACGAGGGAACAAAAGTACAACTCCTAGAAACAGATGGTTTATGGACTCACGTAGCAATTGTAAATGGCATAGAAGGATGGATGCCAAGCTCAGAGCTAAAGAAGTTGTAGCTTTTATGCTTTTTTAACAAGAACATTTATCTTATATTGAGGTTCAACAATTTAGCCTCAATCGTGCAAACAAAAAGCTTTCTATTTTTATTTATCTTCACCCTTTGCTTGGCGGCGCCCATTGCAATGCAATGTTGTTTTCATAGCTCAGACATTCCTTCTTTTTTAGCACAAGAAGAAGAATCTAAAACAGATACCTTTGAGTTAGAAACAGAAAAAATAACAGAAAAAGTATTGGTTTCTATAAGACCACTTAAGTGTCAAGGATCATTGAAAAAACCCCTTGAGACAGAAACTACCTATTGGAATACCATATATACTGAGCCAACCGCTCCTCCTCCACAAATGCTATAACCCTCAGGGCATAGTATTCTCTATTACAAAATAAAAAAAAGATTGCTTTTAGTAAAAGGCAGTTTATTGTATTTCAAAAGCTAAAAACAAATCATATGTTTAAAAATATATTTAAAAATTTTCAAGGTAATTTATTTGGAGGTATTACTGCAGGTATTGTTGCCTTACCCCTAGCACTGGCCTTTGGGGTGCAATCTGGTCTTGGGCCAAGTGCAGGACTATATGGCGCAATTATGATTGGGTTTTTTGCTTCACTTTTTGGCGGCACAAACACACAGATATCTGGCCCAACGGCACCAATGACAGCTGTGTCTATGGTGATTATAGCTGGGATTGTAGCTGCCAATAATGGAGACTTAGACCTGGCCTTGCCTTTTATTTTGTTGGTGTTTTTATTGGCAGGCTTGTTCCAGATTATATTAGGGGTTTTAGGTTTTGGAAAGTATATAAAGTACATACCATATCCTGTAGTTTCTGGTTTTATGACCGCCATAGGAGTTATTATTTTGGTCACACAATTACTGCCAATGGTGGGGTATTATACCACAGATGACACCCAATTTATTGATTCTTTTAAACCCCAAGCGCAAGAAGTGCTGCTTGATAAAATTTTAAAAGACGAAGCTGGAGAAGGTATTCTAGTGCTTGAAAATTTTAAAGAAACAGTTGTTAGGGCAGAAGAAATAACCCCAAAAGAAATAACAGCAGAAGCTACTATTCTTGCCAAGACAGCAGGATCTGGAGTGTTAGGTGCTTTAAAAAGATTTCCAAGCGCATTGGGGCAAATACAGTGGTTAGAATTTATGCTAGCGTTAGCTACTATCTTTATTATTTTCGGCTTTAAAAAAATCACCACCAAAGTACCTAGTACATTAGTTGCGCTACTGGTGGTTAGTTTGACGGCCTACTTTTTAAAATTAGACTACCGCCCTATTCAAGAAATTCCTTCAGGATTTCCAATACCCCACTTTGAAATGTTTACAAGTTTTAGCCTTGGACAAATATCACCTTATATATTTACAGCCCTCACATTAGCATTTCTTGGGGCTATTGATTCCTTGCTGACCTCTGTAGTGGCAGATAACATGACAAAAACAAAACACAACCCTAACCAAGAATTAATTGGGCAAGGAATTGGGAATAGTATTGCCTCTATTTTTGGAGGAATACCGGGAGCGGGAGCAACCATAAGAACCGTTGTTAATATAAATAGTGGAGGTACCACCAAACTATCAGGTATGGTGGCCGCCATTGTTTTACTAGTTGTATTATTGGCATTAGGTCCTATTGCCTCTCAGATTCCTGCTGCTGTTTTGGCTGGAATTTTAGTAACTGTAGGTATTGGTGTTATGGATTATAAAGGCTTGAAAGCAATTCCTAAAATGCCACAAAGTGAAGTAATTATTATGCTTGTGGTTTTATTGTTATCTGTTTTCTGGAACTTGGTCTTTGCCGTTGGTATTGGTCTTGTGCTTGCTGCATTAATTTTCATGAAAAAAATAGGCGATTCTGCAGCGAGCCGCTCTAAGGTTGTGTCTTTACAAAAAGCAGACGAGCTGCATCTCCCATGGGCAGATGAAATTATATTTCCGGATAATTTAAAACAACAAGTGTTTATAAAACGCATGGCTGGGCCACTATTTTTTGCCAACACAAGCGATTTTCAGGAACTTGCAAAACAAGTGCCAGATAGTGCAACTCACCTTATTATACGTATGGAGCGAGTACCGTACATAGATCAATCTGGACTCTATGCTATGGAAGATCTTGTTTTGAGATTAAAACAAGCCGATGTAAAAGTATTGCTTGTGAACCTACCTCAGCAGCCAAGAATGATGATGGAGAACATAGATATTATCCCAGATTTAATTTCAGATCTAGAAATATTTAAAGATTTTAAAGAGGCAATGGTGTACATTCAGGCCAATAAAAATAGCCCTATGTAATTATTCTGAGCTAGTTTCTTCCTCAGAAGGCTCACTATCTTGAGTATTTTTTTGAAGCTTGTCTACCTCCTCTATAATGTTTGGCAATAACAAGGGGCCAATTGCGGCAACGGGCTGGTAAAGTAGAGATGATTCTTTCTTTTGAGAGGGTATAAGTAGCCCGCTGATGTTGGTAGATGCGTTTAAAAACATAAAAATAACACTACAAATAAAAGCTATTTTTAAGGTGTTAAATAATCCCCCAAGTAGTTTGTTAACGAGTCCTAAGGCTGCAAAATCTGCAATTTTTGTAAGAATTTTTCCTGCCAGATTCACCACAATTAATATAATTAAAAAGGTAACTCCAAAGGCGGTTAGGTTGATTATCTCGGGACTCCACTGCAGGGTTTTAGATAATAGATTTGCTGCAAAATAAGAAAAATGAATAGCTCCATACACACCTACAATTAATCCAATTAAGGAGGCAAGAGTAGCAAAAAGCCCTTTTCTTATTCCTCGGTAAAAAGCATAAATGAGTATAATGCCTAGAATGATGTCAATACTATTCATGGAGATATATTTTGATTTTAAAGATATAAAAACCTAAAGGATGAACCAATGGTTAGTTTTTAAAGCTTTTTAAAACAAAGAAGTTACCTTTACAAAAAAGTATATACTAGGTGCAGATACCCGTATGGCACCTTTTGTAAAGACGATATATGGCAAGAGACGAACAATTAAAACAACGATGGGAGGCAGTAGTGGCTTTTCTTAGTAATCGCTTTGCGGATGGAGATTCCCTGGATTTAGACGCTATTATTTATTTAGTAGGAGTGCAGGAGCTAGGACAACTCCATAAAAAATTTAAAAAAGACGAAAAAGTAAACCTAATGCACATTGCCATTTGTCGTTTGCTAGAACCCTTTGGATATTATGAATTTGAGTATTTTGATGCTGCAGGGTGGCCACATTATAAAATACTTGAACAATTACCCCCTTTAAAGCCGGGGGAGCAAACCGTATTAATGAAGGAAGCGATTGTTCAATATTTCTTAGAAAAAGAAGTCATACAATAATCAAAACCACTGCAACTATTACCACAAATTTGCAATCGTATGTGAAGTACTTTCTGTAATTTTGTGGTCTTGAATGTTATATTATGATAGATAAGATTAAAGAACATATTACACAAGTAGAAGCTTTTTCTGCTACCACTCTTACACAGGTAGAAGATTTTAGAATTAAATACTTGGGTAGTAAAGGATTATTAAAAGAGTTTTTTGCGGCATTTAAGGACGTTAGTAATGACCAAAAAAAAGAATTTGGCCAAGCGATTAATACCTTAAAAAATGCAGCACAAGAAAAGGTAAACAGCCTAAAGGTGGCAATAGATGCTACTCAAGAAATATCTGGGGTGTATGGTGATTTATCACGTCCAGGAGCACCTATTACACTTGGCTCAAGACATCCTATATCTATTGTAAAAAACAAGATTACAAGTATTTTTTCTAATATTGGGTTTAATGTTAGTGAGGGTCCAGAAATTGAAGATGACTGGCATAATTTTACCGCTTTAAATTTGCCAGAATACCATCCAGCTAGAGATATGCAGGACACCTTTTTTGTGCAAACCAATCCAGATATTTTGCTTCGTACCCACACAAGTTCTGTACAGGTGCGCTATATGGAAGACAATCAGCCCCCCATTAGAACCATCTCTCCCGGCAGAGTTTTTAGAAATGAGGCTATCTCTGCCCGTTCTCACTGCTTCTTTCATCAAGTAGAGGGGCTATATGTAGATAAAGGCGTGAGTTTTGCAGATTTAAAACAAACCCTTGAGTTTTTTACCACTGAAATGTTCGGAAAATCTAAAATTAGGTTAAGACCTTCTTATTTTCCGTTTACCGAACCTAGCGCTGAGGTTGATGTATATTGGGGTCTTGAGACAGAAACCGATTACAAAATTACCAAAGGAACGGGTTGGCTTGAAATTATGGGCTGTGGGATGGTAGATCCTAATGTGCTTAAAAATTGCGGCATCGATCCTGAGATATACAGTGGTTTTGCCTTTGGTATGGGTATAGACCGTATAGCAATGTTGTTGCACCAAATTCCAGATATACGTATGTTTAGTGAAAATGATGTTCGTTTTTTACAGCAATTTAAAAGTGCAGATTAACTAGGTTTTAATAAAACGTTCTTGAAAAAAGATATTGACATTCCAAAGGTTAAAGATGTATACGTGGCCGCAGTTTTTGAGTTAAATGAAGACTACAACACCCATGACTGGAACATATACATCATTAATGCTAATAATACACCCATAGAAACCGTCTTGGTTATAGCACAGGGGTATACAGAAAATAAAATGACGGCCGCTATGCGCAAAACCGTAAAAATCATACCTGCCAAAGGGTTTGCAAAAATCGAATATATAGACCAGAGCGTGTTTGGCTTAGATAACTTTTTTACCATCACTTATTTTCTTGAAAATAAGATGTATGACAAGCGCTTTGAGTTTCCAAGAAATACCATCAGAGAAGATGAGATGGCAACCATTCCTGTGATGCCACAAAAAGGAATTCTTGCCCTATAGCTTTAAGAGAACTATGCCAGGGGGTTAGGTCAATTTATCCGTAAGTTTTTTAAAGACTTTTTTAGGCTCTTTGTTTTCATATAAAATACCGTAGACAGCATTAATTATAGGAGTTTTTGCCTTGTTTTCTGTTTTTTTATTATTTAAAATATACGCGCTTTTTGTAGCGTAATATCCTTCTGCCACCATGCTCATTTCCAGCTGGGCGCTTTTTACGGTATATCCTTTGCCAATCATGTTTCCAAACATTCTGTTTCTACTAAAAACAGAATATCCTGTTACCAATAAATCTCCCAAATAAGCAGAGTCATTAATATCACGTTTCATTTTGTGTACCTTTTTTACATAGCGTTTCATTTCTCTAATAGCATTACTCATCAGTACGCTCTGGAAATTATCTCCGTAGCCAAGCCCATGGGCTATACCAGCGGCAATTGCATAAATGTTTTTGAGCATAGCCGCATATTCTGTCCCCATAACATCATCGCTTATGTTGCATTTTATGTAGTCACAACTAAGATGTTCGGCAACAATAGATGCTTTTGTGTCATCGGCACATGCAATGGTTAGATAAGACAAACGCTCAAGTGCTACTTCTTCTGCATGGCAAGGGCCAGAGATTACCCCGATATCATCGAAAGCGACGTTTAGGAAGGTGTTAAAGTGTTCTCCAACAATCAAACTACTTTCTGGAACGATACCTTTTATGGCAGATATAATAACCTTCCCATCTAAAGAGGCCTTTAGTTTTTCTAATTCTTGGTGTATAAACGCAGAAGGAATAACAAAAATAAGGTAGTCTGCATACCCTACCATCTCATTGATATCATTGCTAAGTTTTAATTTGTTGGTATCAAACTCAACAGCGCTAAGATAGTTTGGGTTGTGCTGTTCTTTTTTTATGTGTTTAATGGCATCAACATTACGCATGTACCAACCAACATGTTCAAGATTTTCGCATAGCATTTTCACAATCGCAGTTGCCCAACTACCACCTCCAAATACAGCAAACTTTGGCGAATCTTCCATTTTTTAATTTTTTATGATGGCTGTAAATGTAAACAATTATACCCAAAACAGATAAGAGGCTTTACTTATAGTATATTAAATAAAACCGATTTCAGAAGCAAATATAAATGCTATATTTAGGGGATTGTATAAATTTAAAACCTATAATTATTTCATATCTCGTATATTTGCCCTGTCTTAGTATAGACTATGCTTGTATGCTAGATACAAGCTAGTTAAACTGGGCATGCTCAATAAGAATTAGTACCCTTATAGAGTGGTTATTCTTTGTAATGTTATATTGTAAATATCACAAAGGATAGCACCAACAAAAAACAACAATTAACGTACTTTAATTAGTACAAAACAAATTTAAGAACGCATACTATGAAGCAAAGTATCAAAGACTTTATTGCAAGTGTCGAACAATTAAATCCAAACGAGCCAGAATTCTTACAAGCTGTGACTGAAGTTGCCGAAGCGGTAATTCCATTTATTGAGAGTAATGAAAGATACCAGGGCCAAAAATTATTGGAACGCATGGTAGAACCAGAGCGCACCATTATGTTTCGTGTTCCTTGGACTGATGATAGTGGCGAAATTCACGTAAACAAAGGATACCGTGTAGAGTACAACTCTGCTATTGGGCCTTACAAAGGTGGACTTCGTTTTCATCCATCTGTGAATTTGAGTATCCTGAAATTTTTAGGGTTCGAACAATTGTTCAAAAACAGTTTAACAACACTTCCAATGGGAGGTGGTAAAGGAGGAAGTAACTTTAATCCAAAAGGAAAAACAGACGCAGAGGTGATGCGTTTTTGTCAAAGTTTTATGACAGAATTATCACGTCATATTGGACCAAACACAGATGTACCTGCAGGAGACATTGGTGTTGGAGGGCGTGAGATAGGATATATGTATGGCCAATACAAGAGACTCAGAAATGAATTTACAGGAGTATTAACAGGTAAAGGCCGTGAGTACGGCGGTTCGTTAATACGCCCAGAGGCAACAGGATACGGAAATGTATACTTTGCAAAAAACATGTTAGAAACCATTGGCGAGAGCTTTAATGGAAAGACAGTTGTTATTTCTGGATCTGGAAACGTAGCTCAATATGCAGCAGAGAAAGCTTTGGAGTTTGGCGCTAAGGTGGTTACCATGTCTGACTCTGGAGGATTTATTTATGACTCTGAAGGAATCAATCAAGAGAAATTAGCTTTTATTATGGAGCTAAAAAATGTAAAAAGAGGACGTATCAGCCAATATGTAGAGAAATACCCAAGTGCAACATACACATCTGGGCAAAGACCCTGGGGAATTAAATGTGATATTGCCTTGCCATGTGCCACTCAAAATGAGTTGAATCAGCAAGAAGCAAAAACATTAGTTGCCAATGGATGTATCTGTGTAAGTGAGGGCGCTAATATGCCTACAACACCAGATGCTATTGAAGTTTTTACAAACGCAAAAATATTATTTGCGCCAGGAAAGGCCTCTAATGCAGGTGGAGTAGCAACATCTGGTCTTGAAATGTCTCAAAACTCTTTGCGTTTAAGCTGGACAAGAGCAGAGGTTGACCAAAAACTTCATAATATCATGATTGATATTCATGGTGCATGTGTGCAGTACGGAAAAGATGGTGATGGCTATGTAGACTACGTAAAGGGAGCAAACATTGCTGGCTTTGTAAAAGTGGCAGAAGCCATGATGGCTCAAGGAGTTGTTTAATCTTTAGTGCAAACTAGTATAGTATATAAAGGTTGCTCTTATGGGCAACCTTTTTTAAATCACAATAATATCCCTAAGGGGTTGTTATACTTATAATCATATATTACAAAAGAGTTGGGTTACTTTTAGAAAACAGATTTTATGAAACGTATTTTATTGGTTTTTTTGTTATGTATAGCCCCTTTTGCTATAGCACAAAATTTCGAAAACCTTTGGGAAGATTACTTCTCTTATGTTTCGGTTAAAGACATTTCACAGGGTGATGACCGCATCTTTGTAGGAACAGATAACGCCATATTTATTTACGATCTTTCTACAGAAGAAATCACAACGCTATCAAGTGTTCAGGGCCTTGCAGGAGAACCTATAACAACCATACACTACAGTAGCCAAACAAATCTACTAATTATTGGTTATCAAGACGGACTCATAGAGGTGGTTACCATTGGTCAAGAAAATGAAGTTTTGAAAGTGGTAGATATTAGAGATAAACAAAACATCCCACCCAATAAAAAACGCATTAATCATTTTACAGAACTGGATGGTAAAATATATATTTCTGCACAGTTTGGTGTCTCTGTCTATGACTTGGAGCGATTGGAGTTTAGAGATAGTTATTTTATTGGTGATTTTGGTTCTCAAATAAACATCTCTCAGACCACAATTTTAGCCCCATATATTTATGCCGCCTCTACAGAGGGAGGAATTCGGCGCGCTATTTTAAACAACGACAACATTATTGATTTTCAAGAGTGGGAACTAGTTACACAAGGAAATTACATTGCAGCACAAACACTTGGAACCCGCGTGTTAATTGCTGACAACAATAATACAGTTTATAGAATAAATGCTGGTAACACATTACAGCAAGTAGCCACTTTCTCTAGTCCTATTAGAGATTTTAAGGTAAATAACGCAGTACTAACCATAAGCACAGCTACAAGCATTGAGGCTTATGACCAGGGGTTTATTTTAAAAGCATCAATAGAAAGTCTGCCAGATTTTAATTACACCCTGCAAACAGGATATAGTTTTAATGATATCTTTTATTTGGGCAGCTCTCTTAAAGGGCTTCTCAAGGTGCCCTATAACACAAGCCAAGTAACACAAATTTTACCAGATGGCCCTTTGTTAAACACTCCTTTTGCCTTGGATGCAACCGCCGGGCAACTATGGGTTAGTTTTGGAGCTGTTAATGTTTTTTTTAATCCCTTTCCTCTAGATACAAAGGGAATTAGTAATTTAAAAGATGGCACTTGGACCAATATTTCTCATGATGAAATAACCACAAGTCTTGGCGTTAGCGCTGTTAATGATATTGTTAACATTAGCATTGACGATCAAAACCCCGAAACTGTTTATTTTTCTTCCTTTTTAAGTGGTCTTTTAAAGGTAGAGAATCAAGTGCCCATAATTTTATATGACGATACTAATTCTGCTCTAGAGAATCCTGTCTTTGGCGGAAATAATGCTGGAATACGGTTATACGGTTCAGACTTTGACAGAAATGGAAATCTTTGGGTATTACAATCTCTTACAGATGATGCTCTTTTAAGGCTTTCTCCCAATGGCCAATTTCAATCTTTTGATGTAAGTAATATATCTGGGGGTAGAGACGAGTTGGCTTATAGCAAATTGGCAATTAGCAGAGAAGGTTTTGTGTTTTTTAGCCCTGTACAAACAGGATTGGCTGCTTTTAACCCTACAACCAATCAATTTAGAGCCATTGGCGCAGATGACACAGGTGGAGGCTTGCCCTCTACAGATATTAGAGCGCTTGCTTTTGATGCTCAAAATAGATTATGGATAGGGACACTAAGAGGCCTTCGCGTGTTGTTTAACCCAGGCACTTTTTTTAGCAATACAGCAGATGTCTCTGCCAGTGCAATTATTTTTGCCGATGATGAAGGAGTGGGCCAAGAATTGCTATTTGAGCAAACCATTACAGATATAGAAGTAGATGGATCTAATAATAAATGGATTGCAACAGCAAGCTCTGGTGTGTTTTATTTAAGTGCTAATGGGCAACAAACATTGTTAAGGTTTACCTCAGAGAACTCTCCACTACCCTCAGATAATGTACAAGATATAGCTATAGACCCTTTTACTGGAGAAGTTTATTTTGCCACCATTAATGGTTTGGTTTCTTATAAAGGGACTTCTACGGCCCCAAGAGATACTCTAGAAGATGTTTTTGTTTTTCCAAATCCGGTAAGACCTCAGTACCAAGGTGCTGTCACTATAGATGGTTTGACGGCAAGGGCCAACGTGAAAATTACAGATTTAGAAGGGAATTTAGTCTTTCAGCAAACAAGTCAAGGGGGAAGTATCACTTGGGATACAACAGCCTTTGGTAAGTATAAAGTAGCCTCAGGAGTGTACTTTGTTTTAATTACCACAGAAGATGCCCTAGAAACAAAAATTAAAAAAATAATGATTATTCGCTGATGGTTGAAACTACAAAAGCAATTGTCTTTTCTTCCATAAAGTATGCAGAAGCAGACCTTATCGTAACTTGTTTCACAGAAAGTAGCGGGCTTAAAACCTACTTACTGCGCGGCATACTCAAATCTAGAAAAGGGAGGTTAAAGCCCTCTTATTTTCAGCCCCTTACCCAATTAGAAATCGTAGCAAATCACAAAAACAAAGGAACCCTAGAGTCTATAAAAGAGGTGAAAGTACTCCATCCTTATAGTACACTTCACACAGATATTGTAAAGTCATCTTTGGTGATGTTTTTGTCTGAGATGTTAAAAAACTCGATTATAGAGGAAGAAGCAAACCAGGGACTATACCTGTTTTTAGAGGCTTCTTTTCAGTGGCTAGACCACCATGAGGATATTGCCAATTTCCACACCTTATTTTTATTAAAACTTACAGCATACTTAGGCTTTTATCCAGACACCTCTGCAGCTCATTTGCCATATTTTAATCTTTCAGAAGGCACCTTTGAGAAAGAAGATTTCTCTATCTACTGTGAAACAGGCCAGCGGGTGGAGGCATTAAAACAGTTCTTCGGCATACATTTTGATGCTATTTGCTCTGTAAAGCTATCAAAAAACCAAAGAATGGACGTACTTGATTTGGTGTTGGAGTATTATCAATTACATTTGCACGGGTATAAAAAACCGAAGTCCTTGGCGGTACTTCAACAACTGTTTAATTAATGAAACACGTATTAGCACTTCTTGCTATTTTCTTTTGCTTTCAAGCAGCAATTGCTCAAAAAATACAAGTACTTTCTCAACAAACCAAGGATCCAATCCTAGGCGTGGCCTTGTTTAATGAAGATAAAAGTAAAAGCGCTGTTACAAATTTTGACGGTTTTGCTGATATATCTTCTTTTAACCAAGATGAGGTAATTACATTTCAGCACATAGCTCATACCCCTCTTTCACAAACCAAATCTAAAATAGTAAAAGCTAATAGGCAAGTATTTTTAATGACAGATGCCAGCAGTCTTGATGAGGTAGTTTTATCTGTGTCAAAATTTGGACAAAAAAAGAGAGATATTCCACAACAAATTGTGTCTGTAACAAGCGAGGACGTGCTTTTCACAAACCCTCAAACCGCCGCAGATTTATTACAAAGCAGTGGCCAAGTATATGTTCAAAAAAGCCAACTGGGTGGTGGGAGCCCTATAATTAGGGGGTTCTCTACAAATAGACTTTTAATTGCTGTGGATGGTGTGCGTTTTAATACCGCTATTTTTAGGGGTGGAAATGTGCAAAACATCATCTCTATAGATCCTTTTGCGGTAGCTCGCACAGAGGTAATTTTGGGACCAGGATCTGTGGTGTATGGTAGTGATGCTGTTGGAGGGGTGATGAATTTCTACACAAAAAAGCCTAAATTCTCCTTTAAAGAAGGCTACTCTTTTTCTGGAAACTCAACGGTGCGTTACGCTACGGCCAATAAAGAGAAAACAGGACATTTTGATTTTAATATAGGCGCCAAAAAATGGGCTTTTTTAACCAGTGTAACCTACAGTGATTTTGACAATTTACGCATGGGTAGTCATGGCCCAGATGATTATCTGCGCACTCAGTATGTAGAAACCATTAACGGTGTTGATACCGTTGTACAAAATCAAGACCCTAAAATACAACGCCCAACAGCGTACTCTCAAATAAATACAATGCAAAAGGTGCGTTATATGCCAAACAATAACTGGAATTTCGACCTAGGGTTGTTTTATACAACAACCACTGATTACCCAAGGTATGATAGGCTTATAAGAGACACCAATGGTGCGCCGGAGTCTGCAGTTTGGGACTATGGCCCGCAACAATGGGTTTCTGGAAATTTGCAAATACAAAACACCCCAGACACAAACACCCTGTTTGACGAGAGTGCATTTACTCTTTCCTTTCAGCACTTTAAAGAGGGTAGAAGTGATAGAGATTTTGGAGATTCTTTTTTGTACAAAACACAAGAAAAAGTAGCTGCTTATACCACTGCTTGGGATTTTGAAAAAAAGATTAAAAAGGCAAAGTTGAACTATGGCGTAGAGTATATTTTTAACAAAGTTGGCTCTAGGGGTCTTAAAACAGATATAGCTACAGGGATCTCACAAACAGATGTTTCCAGATATCCAGACGGCTCTTCTTGGCAATCCCTGGCCGGGTATATGAGTACTCAATTTGCGTTGGCAAAAAACATTTCATTTCTTGGAGGTCTTAGGTATAGTCATATCATTATTGATGCCCAGTTTGATACTAGCTTGTTTGACCTTCCTTTTACAGAGGCTACAATTAATACTGGTGCCTTAACTGGTACCGCTGGTCTTACCTGGAACCCTAACCAAACCCTAGGATGGCGTTTAAACCTAGGAACTGCCTTTAGAGCACCAAATATTGACGATGTTGGAAAAGTCTTTGACAGTGAGCCGGGGAGTGTTGTGGTGCCCAACCCAGATTTAAAACCAGAGTATGCATATAATGCAGATATAGGGGTTAGCCTAAACTTTGATTCAGTTGTAAAATTTGATTTTGCAGGGTTTTATACCATCTTAGAAGATGCTTTGATTAGAAGAGATTTTTCTCTTGATGGAGAATCGCAAATTCTGTACCAAGGAGAATTAAGCACTATTCAGGCCATTCAAAATGCCTCTAGGGCACAGGTCTATGGTTTTGAAGCAGGTATAGCCATTGCTTTTTCAAAAGAGCTGAAACTTAGCTCTCAATACAATATCACCAAAGGCTTTGCACAGGATCAACAAGGAACTAAAGAGGCCCTTCGCCACGCAGCGCCTGCCTATGGAAACACGCGCCTTATCTACAATAACGCAAAACTAACCCTAGCTGCTTTTGTGGAGTATAATGGACAGTTTGATTTTGAAGATTTAGCGCCAAGTCAACAAAACAATGCGTTTTTGTATGCCGCAGATCAAAACGGAAATCCGTATGCCCCCAAATGGCATACACTTAATTTTTCAGCACAATACAAGTACTCTAAATCTCTTCAATTAAATGCAACCCTTGAGAATATTACAGACCAACGTTACAGACCTTACAGTAGCGGCCTTTCTGCCCCAGGACGAAACCTTATAGTTGCCGCTACCTATACATTTTAAAAAAGGGTTCAATTAGTTCTAAATAGTAGCAATCCAATATCCTATTTTTATTTTCTCAGTGTTAATTACATAAATACTTTATTTTTTTATTAAACAAGAGTTGTTGTTAAATAGCTTGTTTTCAATATATTAAAAGACAACAAGTAGTTACAAATAATTGCAAACGAAAGCAAGTAGTTAGATACCGACTCCAACTTGCAATTGCTTTTATGTTTGCAGTGTCGAATATATCGATAGACGTTGCCAGAGCGATTTCTGGAAAACTTAACTGTTTAATATTTAAAAATTAATAATTATGAACGCACTTAGAAACAAAGTACAGTTGATTGGAAGATTAGGTCAAGAGCCTGAAATTGTAACCTTTAATGATGGCAACAAGATGGCCAAGTTTAGTCTCGCTACAGATGATAGCTACAAAGACAAAGAAGGACAAAAAGTAGAACGCGCTTATTGGCATAATGTAGTGGTAAAAGGAGGGCTTGTTACAGTTGTAGAAAGCTATGTAAAAAAAGGACAAGAAATTGCTATTGAAGGAAAACTCACTAACCGCATGTGGGAGACAGACGCAGGAGAAAAGCGATATATTACAGAAGTTATAGTGAATGAACTTTTGATGTTGGGAAATAAGTAATTGAGAAATTGTTTTACTTAGAAAATCCAAAGCAAATTGCTTTGGATTTTTTTTTGGAGAAATATTACTTATTTGAAAGCATTTGTTTGGTTGCAACAGTTCTAAAACCCACATGATCTGACCCAGAATCTATAGTAACTCCCATCTTGGCAGAAATTCTATAGCTAGCACAATAAGAAGCATGACACAAAAAAGATCCTCCTTTTATGACTTGTTCTATTTGATATAGATTGCTTGGATTATAAGATGTTGTTGCCCCTTTTGGATTTAATAATGGCTTTGAAATATTTAGTTCTTTATAATAATTTACATTATATAAATCACGTGTAATCTCCCAAACATTACCTGTCATGTCATACAACCCAATACTATTTGGAGGATATGATTTTACAGGAGAAATAAATTCAAAACCATCTTTAGATTCGTTTTTTATTGGAAAATCACCTTGCCAAGTATTTGCATTTGAATTTAAAACAGCGTCATCATTTCCCCAAGTAAAAATAGATGTTGTATTATTTCCTTGAGCAGCAGACTCCCATTGTGCCTCAGTAGGTAAAGCCCTATTTGCCCATTTACAATATGCCAAAGCATCTTGATACGCAATATGTACAACAGGGAAGTCATCTTTTGCGTCTATTGTAGAATCTGGCCCTGAAGGATGTTTCCAATTTGCCCCAATTTTCCATGTCCACCATTGCGAATAATTATTCATATTTACAACCGCTGTTACTTCTTTATTGAAAATGAGACTTCCAGGTTGTAAAATACTATCATGGGGTTTTGGCGTATTTGGGGGTAATTGTTTTTTAATTTCTTCCCAGTCAATTTCTCTTTCTGCAATAGTTACATACTTTGTTTGATCAACAAATTTTTTAAACTGTTTATTAGTTACCTCTGTTATATCAATAAAAAAACCGTCTACGGTAACACTATGAGCTGGTTTTTCTCGGGGCATCGCATAGGTGTCACCTACTTTAGCACCTTGTAAAAAAGTTTTACCTTCTACCCAAACCATACCATCAGGGGCTTTACTATTCAATGATTTTTTTATTTCATTGTTACAGGAGGTGATAGCATATATTGAACATGAAATAATGCTGATTTTTGCGAAGAAACGTATCTTTTGATTCATGATTTACAAGATAATTATTAATGTTAAGTCTACAAAAATTGCTCTTTGAACCCTATAAAGAAGTACATTGCTTTAAGTTGTTTAAAAAGCAATAAGGAGTAGGAGCGCGGCACTAAAAAAGATCATTTTTATTATATGAGTTTGTACCTACTTTTTAGTTAGAAAACTCATTTAATCTATGTAGCTTCAACTCAAGCAGTTTTTCTCCTAGTGCTTTTCTTTGTTTGCCTATTGGTAACTTATCAAAAAGTTGTTATTTAAGTCAGACACAAAATTTTTCTTCATTTTTTTTACTATTTCATATTTATAAAAATATAAATTCAAGCATGATTAAAAGAATTTCAATTTAGGTCAAATTATTTTAATAATTGGGCCTGTTTTTGAGAAAGCTATTCTTGTAGCGCCTTTCAAACTAATTCGACCATACGGTTCACTATTAAATTTAGAAACCACAGCATAGATTATTTATGTAAGGTAAGATTAGCCTAACTTTACAAATAAAACCGCCTTTATTTATTCATGAAGCAAAATCTAACAACCCCTCAAACTCCCGATATCCATCATCTTCTTAAAACACATTTTGGATATGACAGTTTTAGACCCAACCAACTAGAGATTATCCAGCATGTTTTGTCTGGCAAAGACACCCTGGCTATTATGCCAACAGGAGGAGGTAAAAGTTTATGCTATCAATTACCGGCCTTGGCTCAACAAGGTGTTGCTATTGTAATATCTCCCCTTATTGCCCTTATGAAAGATCAGGTAGATGCTTTAAAAGGCAATGGAGTATCTGCAGCTTTTTATAACAGTTCTCAAGACCAACAAACCCAGCAAAATATTTTAGAGAGTTTGATGGCTGGTACTTTAAAATTACTCTATGTGGCCCCCGAGAGTATTTGGGGAATAACAAACTATCTAGAGAAAAGCATTATTAGTTTGATTGCTGTAGATGAGGCGCATTGTATTTCTTCCTGGGGACATGATTTTAGACCAGCATACACTCAGTTAAAGCGATTGCAGTTAGAATTTCCTGGAACTCCTATAATAGCCTTAACCGCAACTGCCGATAAAGCAACACAAGAAGATATTGTAAATCAATTAGGAGTTCCTAAGGCTACTAAATTTATATCCAGCTTTGATAGGCCTAATTTATATCTCGATGTGAGACCAGGCCAACAAAGATTACAGCAAATTTTCAAGTTTATAGGTTCTCGCGGTCTACAAAGTGGTATCATTTATTGTTTGAGTAGAAAAAACACCGAAACACTTGCTGCAAAATTAAAAGCAAAAGGCTATGATGCCAAAGCCTATCATGCAGGGCTTACTCCAGAGCTTAGAAGTAGCATTCAGGAAGATTTTATAAACGATAGGACACCTATTATTGTAGCCACAGTTGCCTTTGGTATGGGTATAGATAAAAGCAATGTACGCTGGGTGATACATTACAATATGCCTAAAAACATTGAGGGCTATTATCAAGAAATTGGCCGTGGTGGCCGTGATGGTTTAAAAGCACATGCACTATTATTTTATAGCTATGCAGATGTCATGCAACTGCGAAAATTTGCAGAAGGCACACAAACTCAAGAAATACAAATAGCCAAGTTAGAGCGCATGCAGCAATTTGCAGAAGCACTGAGTTGCAGGCGTAAAGCGCTTCTCAATTACTTTGGCGAGTTTATAACAGAAGATTGTGGTAATTGTGACATTTGTAAAAACCCTCCAACCTATTTTGATGGTACACTCATTGCCCAGAAAATATGTTCAGCGGTAGTTAGACTTCAAGAAAAAGAAGCTCTTGGGCTAGTTATAGATGTATTGCGCGGGTCTAACAACCAGCAAGTTTTTGAAAAGGGGTACCAACACATCAAAACATTTGGGGCTGCAAGAGATATCTCTTGGAGAGATCTGCAACAATATATAATACAGCTGCTCAATCAAGGAGTATTAGAAATTTGGTTTCATCAAGGAGGTAGATTGCTTTTAACTAGCCAAGCAAAACAGATTTTGTTTGAAGGCAAGCAAATTAAACTAGCAACCTTGTCTAAGCAGCAGGCCAAAACAAAAGAGGTTAAAGAAACTAGCGCTGTTAAAACAAAAGAATTATTTGAAAAGTTAAGAGTTCTTCGCGCTGTTTATGCAAAAGATATGGGCGTGCCAGCCTATGTTATTTTTAGTGATGCCAGTCTTAAAGATATGGAGCAAAAAAAGCCAACCACCATGGAGGGCTTCTCTAAGATAAGTGGGGTAGGAAAAGCCAAACTCGAAAAATATGCAGCTGCTTTTATTAAAATAATTGCAAAGCACCAGGACGGCAATGCCACAAAACTACCCACCCACCAAAAGAGTTATGATTTGTTTCAAGATGGATTATCTATAACCCAAATTGCCCACAAGAGAGGGATTACTGAAAACACCGTATATACCCATTTGATAAAAATAAATGAAATGGGCACCCCATTAGATTTGCATCAATTTATAAACTCCTCAGAGATTTTAAAGATTCAGCAGGCAAAAAAAGTACTAGAAAACCCAGATAGTCTTAAAGCTTATTTTGAACATTTTGAAGAGAAAATGCCTTATCATAAAATAAAATTGGGATTGTATTTGAAAAAATAAAGCTCTTGAGTGGTCATAAAAAAAGCCATTATATATTATAATGGCTTTCATTCTTTTTCATAGCAATCGAAATTTTAATGAATCTAGAAAGACCTAAAAATACAATCACAACTCAAATTTCGACTTAATTTAAAGTCTTACAGCTATTATGTGAGAAAATTATGAACTTGTTTGACCGCTATAACACGGTTAATTTTGTTTGATTAGTCTATTTTTGATATTGTTATGATAAAAAATTGTTGGTGTATATTATTTCTTCTCACAAGCGTTCTAGCTGCTCAAAACAGCCAAGAGCAAACCCCAGACATCACAGTTGACGACATACAAAGACAGCTTCAAACTAAGGATCTGCCTACATCAACACGCATTGACAACTTACTAATTCTCGGGTATGAGAATATCAATAAATCAAAAGATAGCGCAGTCTATTACCTGGAAAAAGCCTTAAAGCTAAGTAAAGTTGAAAAAGACAGCTTTAACATCATTAGAGCCTACAACAGATTTTCTGTGCTAGAAAAATACCTTGAAAATGATTCAAACACATTGAAATATGCAGACAGCGCCCTTCAATATGGATCTATTGCTAATCAAAAACATTTTGCAGGGATTGCATACGCTCACACAAATAAAGGGCTTGCTTATAACTATCTAGAACGTTTTGATTTGTCTTTGGAAAGCTTTTTAAAGGCCAATAGTTTTTTATTAAAAGACGCTCAAGACATTCAAACCAAAACATATTTAGCAGAAAACTATACTCACTTGGCTGCAATATATTCTTCTATAAAAAATAATGAAACAGCCCTAGAGTGTATAAAAAAGGCACTTATACTATCAAAGTCTATAGACGCCTATTGGGAGACTGGAGAATCTTATGAGTTTATGTTTGCTCATTATTTTGATGAAAAACAGTATCCACTTGCCCAGAAATATATTGATAGCGCTCAAACCATGTATGCTAAAGTTGAAAATGTTCAGGGCATTCAATTCTTAGACAAATACAGGGCCGAAATTTACTTAAAACAAGACAAGCCTGATTTGGCAATACCAATCTACGACGCGCTCTTACAGCTTGATAAAAAAGATAGTATTGCTTATATATTGGCAGAAGGGTATACTTTTTTAAGCAAAGCATACACCAAAAAAAATAATTTTACCCTTGCTACTAAATATCTAGATAGTGCCAGGGTTCAAGCCTCTATTTCTGAAAATCTCTCTCACCAAATTTCCATTGCAAGCCAACAAGCCAAAATCTATAAACAAAAGAAGCAACTAGGCTTAGGAATTTTAGAATTACAAACCATTCTAAAAAATAACGAAATTTCTTTATTTCAGGAATCAAAAAAAGACCTTTATAAAGAATTATCTGAGCTTTATACATTAAACAAGGATCCAAAAAACGCATTTCTATCCTTACAACAACACTATAGAATAAAAGATAGTTTGCGCGCTATTTTACAAAAAAATAAGTTCAATGTAATTCAGTCTGAGTTTAATTATAATGAATTATCTGCCAAGCTAGAATCCAAAAACGCACAATTGCAAGTATCAAAAGCAGAACAAAAACTATCTAGAGATAAAACCTATTTTACTTTTGGTGTTTTAGGCCTAATTTTATTGTTTTTCCTAATTTCTTTTTACCGACAAAAAAAATTAAACACCATTAAAAGGGAAAATTTAATAGCGAAACAAGAAGTACTTTCCATAAAACAAGAAGCCCTCGACGCTCAGGTAATTTTTAAAAACAAACAGATTACAGATTTTGCAATTCATATTTCAGAAAAAAATGAACTTTTAGAAAAAATCAAAATCAAACTAAAGGAAGTTAAAGTTATAAATGATACTCACAAAGCAGTTGTTAAAGACACCATACATTTTATAAATAATGATATTGATCAAAATAAAGAGAAAATACAACTCTACCAACAGGTTAATGAGACCAATGATTCTTTTAGAGCCAAAATAGATCAATTGTATTCCAATTTAAACGAGAAGGAGAAGAAGGTTGCTACCATGTTGCGTTTGGGGCAGCCCTCAAAACAAATTGCATTGCAATTAGGAATTAGTGCTGCTTCTGTAGATAACTACCGCTATAACCTTAGAAAAAAGATGGAAATCCCTAAAGGGCACTCTCTAAAAGACTTTATAAAAAAGATTTAAAATCTTTTGCTAAAAAAAACCTCTTGCGCCGCCTTGAAGGTGTTTTTGTGAGCCTCCAAAATGACATCAATGTCTTTAGAATAACCGCCACCCATACTTACTTGAACAGGAATGTTTGCCTGTTTACAGCTTTCAAAAACAAAACGATCTCTTTGCATACACCCCTCTAGAGAACACCCTAATTTGCCTAATTTATCACTTGCCAAAATATCTACACCGCTTAAGTAAAATATAAAATCTGGCTTTACTTTGGTTACTAGTTTGGGCAATGTGTTTTTTAAAATCTCCAAATATAAAGCGTCTTGGGTATCGTTTTCTAGACCAATATCCAAATCACTTCTTTGTTTTTTAAAAGGATAGTTTTTGGCCCCATGCATAGAAAATGTAAACACATTTGGATTCTCTTCAAACAGCATCGCTGTTCCATTTCCTTGATGCACATCAAGGTCTATAATAAGTATTTTTGAGGCTTTTTTGGTGTCTAATAAATAATGTGCAGCTATGGCTTGGTCATTTAAAAGGCAAAAGGCCTCTCCGTGATCTTTAAAGGCGTGATGTGTGCCTCCCGCTATATTCATGCCAACACCATTTTGCAGCGCAAACTCACACCCTTGGATGGTGCCGCCAATAATGTAATGACTTCTGTCTACCAATTCTTGTCTTAGTGGAAATCCTATTTTCCTGATTTCTTTACTGTCAAGAGATAGACTCACTAATTTGTTATAGTAATTCTCCCCATGGACTTTTAAAATAAGTGCTGGGGCTACTCTCTGGGGCTCAAAAAAATTATCTGGAGTGCAAATCGAACTCTCAAGCAAGACCTTTGGAAGCAGCTCATATTTAACCATAGGAAACCGATGTCCCTCTGGCAATGCATATTTATAAATAGGATGATTCGCAATTTTAAGCATCATTATGCAATGCTATCTCCATTGCTAACCCCTGCAGTATCTGGATTTACAAACACAAGTGTTCCGTCTGGCATTTGGGTCATTAAAATCATACCTTGGCTTTCTACTCCTCTTAGAGCTCTTGGTGCTAGGTTTACCAAAACTGTTACCCTCTTTCCTATAATTTCTTGAGGCGTGAAACTCTCTGCAATTCCAGAGACAATGGTGCGCACATCCAGTCCTGTATCTACCTTTAATACCAATAACTTTTTGGCTTTCGGCATTTTTTCTGCGGCAATAATAGTTCCAACACGCATATCCAACTTTGTAAAATCTTCAAAAGTGCAGGTGTCTTTTTGCGGCGTTGTTACTTTGTTAGCAATTTCATTTGCTAATTTACTAGCAGTTAGCTTGTCCATTTGTGCCTGTATTTGTGATTCCTCTATTTTGCTAAAAAGCAGTTCGTTTGTATTAATGGTATGTCCTGTAGCTATAAGTGTTTGCTTAGTAGCAACATCACTCCATTGCAACCCATTTTGAGTTTCTCTGGAATTAATATGGAGCATTTCTTTTAATTTTTTGGAGGTATGAGGTAAAAACGGCTCACTTAAAATGGCTAGCGCACTGGCTATTTGAAGGGCAACAAACATAACTGTTTTGGTACGCTGCTCATCTGTTTTTATAGTTTTCCAAGGCTCCTGATCTGCCAAGTATTTATTACCCAAACGAGCAACATTCATCAGCTCTTGTTGCGCCTCTCTAAAGCGGTACCGCTCTATAGAACTTTCAATAACCGCAGGATATGCCCTTACTGTTTCTAGGGTTTTTATATCTATTTGCGAGAGCGTTCCCTCACTAGGAGTAACCCCGTCATAGTATTTATGAGTTAATACCGTTACACGGTTTATAAAGTTTCCGAAGATTGCTACAAGTTCATTGTTGTTTCTTGCTTGAAAATCTGCCCAGGTAAAGTCATTGTCTTTTGTCTCTGGCGCATTTGATGTTAGTACATAACGCAACACATCTTGCTGGTCTGGAAAATCTTCTAGGTATTCATGCAGCCAAACGGCCCAATTCTTTGAGGTTGAAATTTTATTTCCCTCAAGGTTTAAAAACTCATTTGCAGGCACATTATTAGGTAGGATATAACTTCCCTCTGCCTTAAGCATGCTAGGGAAAATAATACAATGAAAAACAATATTATCTTTTCCTATGAAATGTAATAATTTGGTGTCTTTGTCTTTCCAATATGGCTCCCAGTCTTTGTTCTCTCTGGCGGCCCACTGCTTGGTTGCAGAGATATATCCAATAGGAGCATCAAACCACACATAGAGCACCTTGCCCTCTGCATCTGGAGCAGGAACGGGGATTCCCCAATCTAGATCACGGGTAACCGCCCTGGGGCGAAGACCATCATCAATCCAAGATTTACACTGTCCGTACACATTTGTTTTCCAATCTTTTTTGTGCTCCTCTAAAATCCAATCTTTTAAAAATGGCTCATACTTATCTAGGGGTAAAAACCAATGTTTGGTTTCTTTTAAACTAGGTACAGCGCCAGTAATAGCACTTTTTGGATGTATAAGATCTGTTGCGTTGTGGGAGGTGCCGCAGCTTTCACATTGGTCTCCATAACTCTCCTTATTACCACATTTTGGGCAGGTACCCACCACAAACCTATCTGCCAGAAATTGATTTGCATCTGCATCATATAGTTGCTGTGTTACCTGTTCTATAAACTTTCCTTCACTGTGTAGTTTTTTAAAAAACTCACTAGCTGTGTCATGATGTATTTTTGACGTTGTACGAGAATAGTTGTCAAAGGATATTCCGAAATCTTCAAAAGATTGTTTGATAATACCGTTGTATTTATCAACTACCTGCTGGGGAGTAATTCCTTCTTTTTTTGCCTTTAAAGTTATAGGAACTCCATGCTCATCACTACCACAAACAAAGGCTACATCTTTTCCCTGCATGCGCTGAAAACGAGCGTAAATATCTGCGGGTATATACACACCAGCTAAATGTCCAATATGCACAGGGCCATTAGTGTAAGGTAATGCAGCTGTAATGGTATATCTTTTTGGATCTTGACTCATATTTTTTGGCAAAAGGTTATGCTACAAAAATAGCATTTTAATAAGCAGGTGCCACGTAATTTAAAAATTGATATTACTTGATTAAAATACTCTTACTGTAAAATTGCCCTAGGGTATTAATCCTGTAAATATACTGTCCATAGGCTAGTCTTGTATTGGCTCTCGCCTTTACATCAATTATGTGATTGCCCGGAGTTAAAATTTCATTACAAAGAGTCACCATCTCTTGCCCTAGGATGTTAATTAGTTTAACCTCTACATGGGCCGAATTTTGCATATTTATTTCAATAAAAGTACGGTTATCTCTATAGGTAGCAACGTGGCTAAAGTGGCTCACATTTGCGAAATCTGGAGTGGTTAAACCCTGGCAATTAAACCCAAGATTAAGTGTTTGGTAATTGTCATTTAATAAAATTGTATTTACAACACTTGGGTCTAGACAAAACCAGTCTGTCAATACACTAGCATATACATCTCTAAAATCTGTGGAGGGCACAAGATTATTGTTATTGTCCCAGGCGCTTGCATCTATATCTGGATGGTCTCCCACAAAACCGTTTCCGTTAAGTCCAGCTCCAAAAAGAAATGTTGGAGAAGCAGCTCCATGATCTGTACCATTAGATCCATTTTCATAGGGACGCCTCCCAAACTCAGAAATTGTCATGCCCAACACTTTGTCATCATATCCTGCAATTGCTAGGTCTTCATAAAAGTTTTTAATACCGCTGGCTAGATTTTCATGAAGTACTCTTTGTTTGTCTACCTGGTTTGCATGTGTGTCAAAACCATCTAAAGAAACCATGTAAACCTTTGTGCCAAGCCCTCCTTTAATCATCCTAGCTATAATTGCCAGTTGTTCAGACAAGGCGTCTTGCAGATATGTTGCCTGGTTACTGGAGGCCATATATGCATCATTAATAACTTCTGCATAGGTAAATGTTGTATTGGTTTGTGCCCTTAGAAATAACAGTTTGTCTCCATAGACACACTCTGGAAGATTCACTACATCATGCAGGCCTCCCGTTTGAGCAATATTGGCTAATTGCTCTGGGTTGGCAACAGAAAATGCGTAATTTGAATCTGATCCTTCAAAAATAAGATTGCCAATACTGCCAATTTGTATTGCTGGTGGTATCTCTGGTGGATTGATTAAATAATCTGGGTACAAATCTTCAAAGTAGCGTCCCCACCATCCTGTTTGCTCATCGTTAATGGCATCTGCAGAGGCCCATATATCACTAGATCTAAAGTGAGATAAGCTTTGGTCTGGATATCCAACGCCGTGGATTATTTTCATATTTCCTTCTCCCCAGACAGATTCTAAAGCGTTCATGTAACTAGGGATTGCAAAATCTGGACTTAGTGAAAGTAATTCATTTTCTTGGTGACGTATCGTTGGTCGTAAATTTGAATAGGTGTCATAATCATAGAGGGGCACTACGGTATTAAGCCCATCGTTTCCACCTTTAAGACGTATAATTACTAAAATATTATCATTCTCTGACCCAGACAGCGCTACAGATAAAGGCGAGGGCGCGGTTGCACTTACATTGGTTCCTCCCAGCATCATACTTCCGGCTCCTGCAAGACCCAGGGCCTGTATAAAAGAACGGCGATTCCATGTGGCGTGTTCTTGATCATGGGCCTCTTTAATATCTTTTTTGCTAAAATGAGTATCATTAAAAAGCATAGGCGTGTTATTTAAGTTGAAATTCGGGCAGTTTTGTTAAATGGTTAAGCAATAAGTGTACCTGGTAAGGGGCAGTTGGATAATTAAGACTCCAGATGCCTTCATCATAATAATTTTGAGGAACCTCCCACTTTAGCACGCTAGTAGCTACTTGATAATCTGCTTGGGTGAATAACTCTTTTGAGTTAAAGAAATCTACCACGGCTTTTGTTATTACATAAGGGTCATCACTATCATTGGAGAGTTCTCTTGCCAAATCAATAAACTGTGATTGTAATTCAAGATCAAATAGATACCCATTAAAAAGCTCTATTATTTGCCACCTTGCTAGTAAGGTCGCAGTATTTATCCAGTTTTGATCTCTCTGCCAACCAGAAACATCAGGCGGGCTATATATCTCTTGCCCAATAATGCCTGTGTAATAAACAAAGTACTCCAATACGGTATCATTATAAAAGAAATTACCTTCATTGATGTAATTAAAGACAACATCATAAGGACTTTTAATTACAACCCCCAGTGCACGATCATCAAAAAAATGCTGACTTTTAAAAAGCTGCCTTAGCATTGGAACCATTTCAAAATTAGCATCGATAAGGGTTTGTGCTAATGGATTTATAATATCTTCTTGTGTAATGGCATCATACTCATGACTTACAAAGAATTTATAAAGTTTGGTGCAAATAAATTGGGCAATCTCTGTTTCTCTGAGTTCAAACAGAGTGTCTATAAGTTCATCATAGGTGTAGAACTGCTCAGACCCAAAAACTGTTTTAGGGCCTTCATCCCAGGTGCTTTGGTCAAAATTTATTTGCGCCCCAGGCTCATCCCAGTGATTGTAACCTGTCAATGCTCTGGCGGCTTGTATAATATCTTGTTGTGTGTAGTTATTGTTTTCTCCTAGGGTAAATAATTCGAAAAGTTCTCTAGCATAATTTTCGTTTGGGTTATTACTAGTATTTTCAAAACCATTGAGGTAAATAAGCATTGTAGAATTAACACCAACAGCTCTTACAAATTCTTTAAAATTACCTAAAGCATGTGTTTGCATTAAGTTATAATATTGGAACATATATGGAGCGTAGGATCCGTAACCGTCTAGCTCAGTAACAAAATGATTCATCCAAAATAGGGTAAGCCTAGCCCTTAAACCCCCATCAACAGTATCATTGGCTGTTTGCAAATACCATTGGTTTATATAATTAGGATTATCTGTTTCAAAATCAGTAAAATCACTAATGCTAAAATACCCCCAAGGTGGTGCGGGTGTTGGATCTAAACTAACTGCGGCATCTACAATGGTATCTATAAGGGCTGATGGGGTAAGTGGCAGCGCAGCATCTATCCCAGCCAAGTTAACACCATAGGCCAGGCGCCTGTAGAGGTGTTTTATTTTTTGCGATGTCCAAGGGTTTTCCCCTGAGGGTATATACTCCTCAAGTAGCGCGGTATTACAAGGAGGGTTGGTTGTCACTTCCATAAAAATAGATTGTTAATGCTCCAATGTGGTTAAATACTTCGTACTTTT
>ENA-OQVM01000727-OQVM01000727.1-marine-metagenome-genome-assembly--contig:-NODE-727-length-48765-cov-7.337496_pt1 | contig 48765 bp, 33 predicted proteins | sample MGYA00237776_ERZ505498 | MGnify/ENA primary metagenome ERZ505498 (study PRJEB26159, sample SAMN06265151) | marine metagenome | isolation source: Helgoland LTER site | place: Germany:Helgoland, sampling...
ACCACATGCTCCACCGCTTGTGCGGGCCCCCGTCAATTCCTTTGAGTTTCATTCTTGCGAACGTACTCCCCAGGTGGATTACTTATCACTTTCGCTTAGCCGCTGACAGTGTATCGCCAACAGCGAGTAATCATCGTTTACGGCGTGGACTACCAGGGTATCTAATCCTGTTCGCTCCCCACGCTTTCGTGCCTCAGCGTCAGTATTGGCTTAGTAAGCTGCCTTCGCAATTGGTGTTCTGAGGCATATCTATGCATTTCACCGCTACATGCCTCATTCCGCCTACTTCAACCAAACTCAAGAACAACAGTATCAATGGCAGTTTCCCAGTTAAGCTGGAAGATTTCACCACTGACTTATTGTCCCGCCTACGCACCCTTTAAACCCAATAAATCCGGATAACGCTTGGATCCTCCGTATTACCGCGGCTGCTGGCACGGAGTTAGCCGATCCTTATTCGTATAGTACCTTCAGCCCCGAACACGTTCGGGGGTTTATTCCTATATAAAAGCAGTTTACAACCCGTAGGGCCGTCTTCCTGCACGCGGCATGGCTGGATCAGGCTTTCGCCCATTGTCCAATATTCCTCACTGCTGCCTCCCGTAGGAGTCTGGTCCGTGTCTCAGTACCAGTGTGGGGGATAATCCTCTCAGACCCCCTAGACATCGTAGCCTTGGTAAGCCGTTACCTTACCAACTAGCTAATGTCACGCATGCCCATCTCTAACCGCCGAAGCTTTAATATGTCTAACATGCGAAAGACATATATTATGGGGTATTAATCCGAATTTCTTCGGGCTATCCCCCAGTTAGAGGCAAGTTGCATACGCGTTACGCACCCGTGCGCCACTCGTCATCAATCAGCAAGCTGATCATGTTACCGTTCGACTTGCATGTGTTAAGCCTGCCGCTAGCGTTCATCCTGAGCCAGGATCAAACTCTCCGTTGTTAAAATTAATATACAATCAGACGTTAATCCCTAGGATACATGCTGGCTTTTCTCTTTTCAATCTGTTCAAAGAACTTCCCCTTCTTTCAAAGGGAGCGCAAATATAAAGTCATTTTCTATTCGTGCAATACCCTACGCAAGAAAATTTCAATAAAACTGCGCTTTTTTCGACCCTCAAACGTTAATGCATTGACAGACAGCTTGATAAATTCTCATTTTGGATCATCTTTTTTTACCGGAATTACCTGACCATTGACTATTCCGTGCGCATTCTCTGCAAACCCGCATATAAACCGAGCCATCTCAACGCCATTTATTTCCGAAACGTAGCTCGGAAATGCCTGTTTTAGCATCTCAGTATTGACAGCACCCAGGCATAAACAGTTCACATTTACCCGATTCGACCATTCGGCGGCCATGGATTCGGTTAAACAGGCCAAAGCGGACTTGCTCGCAGAATACGCTCCCAAACCAGGAAACTTGTCACTTCCCTGAAAACCCGCCATGCTTCCAATGTTTACCACGTGCGCACCAAGCCTCAATATATCCGCATTTAATAAGGTCCTTATAAATGTGAATGGGAGAATTGCATTGGTGCGATACTGATCTATAAAGTCCTGCTCCTTCATATCATCTAAAGACTTCACTACAATGCTTGCAGCATTATTAATGACAACGTCAACCTCCTCCCCACCAAATCGCTTGCTTATTTTATCGCACAGCATACCCATGTCATTCCAATCTGTATGCTCTATACTATATAAGGGGTTATTTAATTCCACTCCTCGTGAAACTCCAACGCACCTATGGCCAAGGTCTGTAAATCGCTCAATTACCGCTTTCCCGATACCTCTGGAAACTCCTGTTACTATAATGTTCATCCGAAAATTTTGGTTCTATTCAAATATGCACAGTTTAACAGAATCAGAAGCGATCACATAAATATCTAATTTTACGGATTGAACAGTCAACTTCATATACAGTTAATGCGTCTTTTGACTAACTCGAAAAGTACACTCACACATGATTAGAAATCTACTACTAGGATTTGCTCTATTGATATCATCCTTTCAACTAGTTGCTCAGCGTGCCGTATGTCCACCGGACACCATATTATACACGTATGAAAAAGCGACTCAAATAGATACAATGACTCTAATTCCAAATCAGACGTCAAGCGCCTTTCAATATTATGAGTGCCCACAAGAGATCTCTATCAATGGGGCCCGGTTTTATGGATGGAAACCCGACACTGCCGGTGGATTTACCGTAGACGTTACAATTGAATTAAGAAAAGCCACACTGGATAGTGTCCCGAGTAACACGCTACTAGCAAGTGGAACCGCTACCTTGTCCATTCCTGATTCGCTAGATGGTCCATTAAGCCAATATGCCGTCAATGTAACTTGGACAGAAGTTGACGTGGACGATCCATATGTGATCGTTGTTAAGACAGATGCAACGAACCCACCTTTTACGGTTCTTCACAACCATTTAGATGGCATCAATTCAGACGGTGACAAGGAATGGTTAAGTGGAGTTAAACAGGGACTAAGCTGGATCAAGTCATACGACTATACATATAATGGCGAACTCTTCAATGCCGATTTCTTCTTTGAGCCTTTTATTACTTATAATATGAACGCTTCATTCATTAATGACCCTGAGTGTTTATTTGATGAACTTGGTGAAACGGTTGAGTTCTTTAATGATGGGGCGCCTATAGTTGACAGTCGCATGTATAATAAATACGCCTATTACTACCTTGGAGATAGACAACGATGGGTGTTTGGGGATGGCGTGGTTGCTGATTTATCTAATCCAATTCACTTCTATCCTACTAATGGGCCATATGTAGCTACGATGACAGCGAAGATGCTTTCTTGGACAAACCAGTTTTGTCAAAGTTCAGTGACTCAAATCATTAAAGAGAAACCAGATCAGGACTTCTCATATACATCGGACAATCTTGATGTAGACTTCAAGAATGAGACATTCGGATTATACTCCAGCATTCACTATGATTTTGGCGACGGAAACTCATCTGTCTCGGAAGACCCAAATCACAAGTATTTTAAGCCTGGGACATATTGGGTATGTCAAACTATGCAGACTTCATGTGGTGAGATCAAAAAGTGTAAGAACATTGCCGTTGCAACTAACAAAGCATTAAGCTGCGGAAAGGACAGCGTTCGTTATACGGCCGCGAGAGGAACCAATACCTTGGTTCGAGAAATTCGATCGACGAACCCTGGCCGTCTTTTTGGAATGGGGCAAATTTTTGACGCAACGCAGTCAATGGTCGTTCATGGTTTCACCTTCTATGCGAATCACGATGGTCTGTTCAAGGACAGCTATCCGGTAAATTGCTATATCTATGACAAAGGAGGAAACAAGCTTCCAGATGGTGAGGCCTTAGCTGAATCCAGAGTTTATATTAACAAGGTCAATGTGGATACCTTCTACAATGACTCCACTCGGTATACAGCGATCTTTGACAAGCCAGTAGACATTACCAATGACTATATACTGACAATTGAATTAGACACGGCATTTGGGTTGAACAACTATGTACCCATTGAAATCGGCGTTACCGACTGGATCGAACATGATGGTGACGGTGATTTACTTGCTATTGGAAAAATCACTGAGGATAGCACATGGGTTACATCTGCCAGTGTAGCAAGCTTCAATTGTGAAGGCGCCGCATGCGATATGGATGTTTTGATTGAACCATTGGTTGAGTTTAGTGTGGATGCGAATTTTGAGTACGACTTCTTCTGTCTGGATTTAGATAACCAGCCTGTTGAGTTTTACGATCTTTCATCAGAGATCTTAAGAAGCAAGACTTACAACACAATTGCGTTTTATACTTCATTTGTTCAGGCTTATGATTGGAACTTTGGCGATGGAACGCCCACAGTGAACATCATCAATCCTTCACATACGTTTGAAGGGCCTGGCCCATTCGATATGACATTGACTACGACTTTGGCAGGATGGACCCTTGCAGAGTGTGTAAGTACGCAGGAACACAACATCCCGGTTCCTCCAACAGGAGGTTTTTCGTATGAGCAAGTTACCTCAGCGGTTACATTCAAGGACAGCTCCGTCAACGCAGATGAGCACTTATGGACATTCATGGACAATACGGTAAGCACCTTGGCAAATCCTGTTCACTACTTTACAGAAGTAGGAACATTTGAAGTTTGCCAATATGTTTCAAACGTGTGCGGATCAGATACGATCTGCGATAGCATCACCGTGAACATCGTGGGAATTCCTGAGGAGTTAGCTACAGAATTTCGAATTTATCCTAATCCAGCCAAAGACATCATCTACGTGGAAGCAACATTCGAAAACATGTCTAATATGCAGGTAGAGCTGATTGATGTGAGCGGAAGAATTGCTCAGCGTACGATCGTACGACCAGATAGTCCGATTCAGGAGCTTCACGTTAAAGACTTGGCTCGCGGCACATATATGATGCGAGTTACAGCCGATGAGCATGTTGGCGTGAAGACCATCATCTTGAGTGACTAAGAAACATTACGAAAACAAAAAAGGCGCTGTGAAATCACAGCGCCTTTTTTGTTTCGATCGTTTAACTCGACTATGCCATCATTGCTGGCATAGCGCTCTCACTAATGCTTCGAAGCTCATCAACTGAACCGAAGTCTTGATTGTTAATGATGCAATTGCCTTTGGCTGTATCTCCAAGTTGTGTAAATGCCTGTCCGCTCTCGGCTAGGTATGACTCTAATGCAGAAACGTTACTGCGATCCACGGCTAAAATAACGCGACTCTGCGCCTCTCCAAACAGAACGCCATCCATTCTGAGATCAGTATCAATCTCAACGTTGAACCCAATGTCGTTTACGTAGGCCATTTCAATCAAAGAGGTGAACAGACCGCCATCTGACACGTCATGCGCAGCAGAGACTATATTGAGCCGGATAGCCCCCATAATCGCATCCTGAAGCTTGCTTTCGGTGTCCAAATCAAATTTTGGCGCAGGACTATATTCAACCCCATGATAATTGATGAGGTATTGAGAGCATGCTATATCATCTGAATGCTCGCCAACAAGAATAATTACCTGCCCCTCTTCTGAGAACCCAAGAGGAGTTATAAATGACTTATCCTCAACCACACCGATCATTCCAATCGTAGGCGTAGGCAGCACAGGAACTGTATTACCATCAATCGTAGATTGATTATAGAAGCTCACGTTACCTCCAGTCACTGGCGTTTTAAATTTCAAGCACGCTGCTGACATTCCCTTAATTGCACCTACAAATTGCCAATAGGCTTGTGGGGAATACGGGTTGCCAAAATTCAAACAGTTTGTTATCGCTGCAGGCACTCCACCAGAACAAACAATGTTTCTCGCTGCTTCAGATACTGCAATAGCACATCCCTTTTCAGGGTCAGAAAAAACATATCGTGCATTGCAATCTACCGTCATGGCCAATGCCTTATTAGTTCCTTTCAAGTTGGTGATGCCAGCGTCAGAAGGATTGTTCGTTGACATATTTATCGTACCAACCATAGAGTCGTATTGATCTGTCACCCATTTTTTAGAACCAACGTTTACGTGTCCAATTACCTTCTTTGCAACTTCCACTAGGTTTCCAGGAACAGCTACTAAAGATGCATCAAACGCCTCAACTCTATCCATATACTCAGGTCTTTCATACGGCCTATCGTAAACAGGAGCTCCGCCTCCCAAGACAAGTGAATCTGCTGGAGCTTGGGCAACGAGTTCATCATTCATGAAATATCTAAGCTCAGTTCCTTCTGTGACAATACCAATCTCTACACAATTAAGGTCCCATTTATCGAAGATGTCCATTACCTCTTGTTCTCGCCCCTTCTTCACTACGACCAACATACGTTCTTGAGATTCGCTAAGCAAAATCTCAAATGGTTGCATATTAGATTGGCGTGTTGGCACCCGATCCAAAAAGACGTCCATTCCACATCCACCTTTAGCTGACATTTCTGAGGACGAGCATGTAATACCAGCGGCACCCATGTCCTGCATTCCAATTATCGCATCTGTCTCGGCAATTTCGAGTGATGCTTCGAGCAATAACTTTTCTTGAAATGGATCACCGACCTGCACAGAGGGAAGATCATCCGCGCTGTCTTCGGAAAGATCGCCAGAGGCGAAGGTTGCTCCATGAATCCCATCCTTTCCTGTGCTTGACCCTACAATAAACACTGGATTTCCAGGTCCGTAAGATGTGGCGGAAATTGTTTTATTAATATCTACTATTCCCACAGACATTGCATTCACCAGTGGGTTTTGATTGTATGAAGGATCAAAAAATACTTCTCCGCCGAGTACCGGAATGCCAAAGGCATTTCCGTAATCACCAATACCCTTAACGACTCCTTTGAGTAACCACTTCGTGCGGTCTTCAGTTGGGTCACCAAATCGCAAACTATTCAATTGGGCAATTGGCCTAGCCCCCATTGTAAAGATGTCTCTATTGATACCTCCTACGCCTGTGGCCGCACCTTGATATGGCTCAATTGCACTAGGATGATTGTGAGACTCAATTTTAAATGCACAAGCCAAACCGTCGCCTATGTCGACAAGACCCGCGTTTTCCTCTCCAGCCTCGGCTAGAATGGCAGGCCCCTCTTTCGGGAGTGTCTTGAGCCACTTGATGCTGTTTTTATAGGAGCAATGTTCTGACCACATCACAGAATAAATAGACAATTCGGTAAAATTTGGAACGCGTCCCAGATATTCCACAATCTGGTTAAATTCATCAGGTAGAATTCCCAATTTTTCTCCAGATTCTCGTGCTTCAGTTTCGGTTAATTGACTCATTGATAAATTTTAAGGGACAAAAGTAAATTTATGCGTGGTCAAAGGAGCTGATTATTGAATCAATTAATCCACAAAGCCTTTACTTTGGCAGATGAGCGTTATAGGCATATTGTTAGCAATTCCATGGTTTTTCATCATGCTATCGCTTGTCCTAAAGCTTAAATTGTTTCGCATAAATGGTGTATCCAACGCTTTAATTACAGCGCTTTTCTCCTGGAAAATCATAGGAACCTTTGGTTTACAGTTTCTATACACCTTCTACTACTCTGATCGCAGCACATCAGACCTATACCGATTTTTTGACGACGGACTGATTCTTACGAAGATAGCTTCTACTTCAGCCTTGGATTTCTGGAAGATTATTTTCGGACTCTACGACGAATTTGGCACATATCGAGACCTCTACTTTGATCAGATGAACAGCTGGATTAAACCATTTAACACGCTCTCCTATAATGACAACATCGTCATCATTAAGACAAATGCGATCCTCAACCTTCTAAGTGGCGGATATTATGAAATTAATGCCCTCATTATTTCGGGCCTTGTTTTTGGTTCATTGATTCTTCTTATTAAGGCTTTCATGGAGTCTGCCCGGATGCGCGGTTTGGGGTTAGGGGTTAGGGGTTAGTGGTGGTTTCGGTTTTTCCGCTTTGGATCTTGATGCTCTCGGGGGTAATAAAGGAATCGGTGCTTTTCATAGGAATAGGGATGTTCATTCCAATTATGCTCCGTTTTGCGGACAGAAGTAGGCTGACCATTCAAAACCTAGTCTTAGCCAGTGTAGGGCTTTGCATTCTCATCATGGTCAAGCCATATTTTCTTGCATCTTTAGTTCCCGCTCTGATCATACATATTGTTTGGCAACGAGGTCAAATACAAAAATCCCCGTGGCTCGGATGGGCTTCGCTTGCGATAATCATCGTTGCGTCCTTGTGGTTTCTGGATATACATCCAATTGAACATATCGCAAGAAAGCAAAACGACTTTATCAATCATTCTGCGATTATTGGCCCTGGATCTGAAATTCACTTGACTCCACTCCAAAACACACCAAAATCAATTCTTGTTGAACTTCCCACTTCGCTCTTTAACGTATTAATAGAGCCACTTCCAACTAGAGTTACGCGCCCAGGAGAATGGGTCATGCTCATTGAAAACATTATGCTCTGGTCTTTGATCGGCTTATCGCTATGGCAACTCTACAAGCATCGTGTGCATCAAACCAACATTCACTTAGTAATTCAGGGCATAATTCCAGGATTGTTGCTTATCGGATTGATATCGCCGGTTCTCGGTGCAACGATGCGCTATCGAGCACCTTTTTTACTGCTTTTAATCCTTGCTATTATTCCATATTTACACCCGCTTATAACCTCGCGAGATGAATAGTATAAACCGAATTCTTAGCCTTACCCTTATATTGACTAGTTTGATCGGATGCGATCCGAACCAACAAGTGGATGTGATAATTCACAATGCCAAAATCTACACTGTAGACGAGACGTTTTCCATTGCTGAGGCCATGGCTATAAAGGATGGGAAAATCGTTGAAATAGGGCCCGAGCACACCATTCTCAACAAATTCATGGCCACGGAGAAATTGGACATGAACAAACAAGTCATTCTACCAGGCCTCATTGATGCGCACAGTCACTTTCTAGGATACGGATTAACATTGAATCAAGTGAATTTAGTAGGCACAAAAAGCTTGGAGGCTGTATATGAAATAATGAAGGCCTACGCAACGGAAAACAATGATGATTGGATTATTGGCCGCGGATGGGACCAAAACGATTGGGACGAAAAATCATTTCCCACAAACAGCGATTTAGACAGCATCTTCCCAAGCAAATATGTGGCAATCAAACGCATTGATGGACACGCCATTTTAGTTTCAAAAAACGTCTTGGCTTTAGCCGGAATCACTTCCGAGTCCAAGGTAGCGGGAGGAGAAATCCTATTGGATCGAAATGGTGAACCAACGGGAGTACTGGTCGATGAGGCCATGAGTTTGATTGATAGCGTTATCCCTGAAGTCACGCCTGAATCGAAGGCACAAGCGCTGCTTAAAGCCCAAGAAAACTGCATTCAAGTTGGCCTAACGACTGTGACTGATGCTGGATTAACAATTGAGGAGGTGAGCCAAATTGACGCTTTGCACACAAATGGACAGTTAAGTATTCGAGTTTATGCCATGTATTCTGCGAGTAAAGAAATTCTGAACGGATCGCGTTCAGTTAGTCTTAAAACAGAACGATTAACTGCAAAAGCCATTAAGGTTTATGGTGATGGCGCTTTGGGATCTAGGGGCGCACACTTACTAAGTCCATACTCAGATGACAGTACATCGGTTGGCTTTATGATAACTCCAGAAGACTCGCTGCATATGTGGGCGAAATTCTGCAAGAGCAATAATCTACAATTGGCAGTGCATTGCATTGGTAGCGCAGGGAATAGAAAAACGCTAAATGCAATGGCCGCAGTGTTGAACGGCACGAACGACCTTCGATGGCGCATCGAACATGCCCAGATGATTCACCCGGACGATCACCACCTTTTCAGGGATAACAACATAATTCCTTCAATGCAACCAACACACGTTACCAGCGATATGTATTGGGTAGAAGAGCGTGTAGGTGGGGAAAGAAAAGAATGGACCTATTCTACTCACTCCTTGATGGAGCAAAACGGCCTCATTGCACTTGGCACTGACTTCCCTGTTGAAGGCATAGAGCCGTTACACACATACTATGCTGCGGTTACTCGAACAGACCAAACAGGTTATCCTGAAGGAGGATTTTTGCCTGGTCAATTGGTAAGTCGAGAGGAGGCTCTCAAGGGAATGACAATTTGGGCTGCTATTGCTAGTTTTGAGGAAGAACAAAAAGGAAGCCTCGAGCCTGGGAAATTCGCTGATTTCGTTGTTTTAGATAGAGACATTTTGCAATGTGCCCCAACTGAAATTCTTAGCACAAACGTGCTTGAAACATGGATAAATGGAAGTTTGAAATATGAAAAGTAGTGTAGTGACAATTTGCATTGTTCTTTTTGGCCTTATATCCCATAGCCAAGAGTCTGACCTATTTCAACTATGGCCTGACACGACCCTTGCTAAGGCAAACACAGGTGCTGGATTAGAGTATATGAGTCATGAGGAGAAGTTAACCCTTTTCTATACCAACTTGGTTCGGATTAACCCTGGTCTTTTCGCAGATACATACCTCGAGGACTACTTAAGCGAAAACAAAATCAGAAAGGATAAGGATGTGAAATCTTTGATCAAAACCTTATCCAACACTTCTGCGAGGGTCATTTTAAAACCAAGCGAAGAGCTTACTCACACAGCTAGGGCACATGCCATTGATATGGGTAAAACGGGAAGAACTGGGCATAACTCATCCAAAGGGGAATCGTTTGCAACCCGGCTGAAGGAACCATCTAAAATCTATCGCGGACTAAATGAAAATGCGAACTATGGCAATGAGCACGCTCTTGATATAGTTATTGACCTGCTCATAGACAGGAATGTCTCGAATGCTGGACATAGAAAAAACATTCTCGATATAGAGATGAGATATATGGGTGTAGCGATTGAACCCCATGTTCGGTATGGATACAATTGTGTTCAGGACTTCGGAGGCCCCTTAACAAAGTAAATAGTTAGTTTATTTTTGAGAGATACAACACCCCAGAATTATGGAGATAAAACGATTATTCGACATTCCCTACTTCCAACTAGATAAGTTCCCTCAGGCGGATGCCTTAGTAGGGAAAGTAAATGGCAAGTGGGTAAAAACGTCAACCAAGGAATTTATAGATACAGGGATAAAAGTCAGTAAATCACTAAAGTCAATTGGTATCCAGCCCATGGACACCGTTGCCATCATATCCAACAACCGTCCAGAATGGAACATAACGGATATTGGAATCATGATGTGTGGTGGAATCAACGTACCTATCTATCCAACAATCGCCCCAAAAGATTATGCTTTCATCTTTAACGATGCCAAGGTCAAGGTGTGTTTTGTGAGCGACGATGAGCTATTGCAAAAGGTCCTTGAAATAAAGGATCAAGTGCCCACCCTTGAGCAAATAATATCATTCAATCAAATTGACGGCATCGAGCATTTCACGAAATTCCTTGAACGAGGATCTGCCGTTCCTAGCAAGGAGATTGAAGATATTAAAGCCTCGATACAGGAAGATCAATTGGCGACATTGATTTATACGAGTGGCACTACAGGCAACCCAAAGGGTGTTATGTTGTCCCACAAAAACATTGTCCAAAATGTCTACGGTTCTAGAGAACGATTGCCTGTAGATGAGCATAGCAAAGCAGTAAGCTTCCTCCCTCTATGCCATATATATGAGCGCATGGTGTTATATCTATTCATGTATACTGGTGTTTCCATCTATTACGCCGAGTCTATGGAAACCATTGGTGATGATATCAGGGATGTGCAACCTCAGGTGTTTACTGCGGTTCCAAGGTTACTGGAAAAGGTCTTTGATAAAATAATGGCAAAGGGAAGCGAACTCACTGGAATTAAGCGAGGACTCTTTTTCTGGGCTGTGGAATTAGGAGAGCGTTGGGAGCCATATGGTCAAAACGGAGCTTGGTATGAGTTTCAGTTGAGCATCGCGAACAAGCTCATTTTCAGTAAGTGGCGCGAAGCGCTTGGCGGCAATGTGAAAGCCGTAGCCAGCGGCAGTGCTGCTCTACAACCTAGGTTAGCGCGCATCTTTAATGCCGCTCAAATTCCGGTTCTCGAGGGATATGGACTTACGGAAACCAGTCCAGTCGCGGCCGTAAACTGTTTCGACGACAAGGGTTTCATGATTGGTACAGTGGGAAGAGCATTGCACAATTGCGAGATTAAAATAGCCGAGGACGGGGAAATCCTCCTTAAAGGTCCTAACATCATGATGGGCTACTATAATCGCCCGGACCTGACAGCTGAAGTATTGAAAGATGGTTGGCTACACACGGGTGATATTGGGGTTTTAGTGGATGGTCAATACCTGAAAATTACGGATAGAAAGAAGGAGATTTTCAAAACCTCTGGAGGTAAATATATTGCCCCACAGCCAATGGAAAACACCTATAAGGCCTCTCGATTTATAGACCAGATTATGGTTATCGGAGAAAATCAAAAGCATCCGGCGGCCCTTATCGTACCCGACTTAGATTTTGCCAAAGAATGGTGTAAACGTCATGGCATCGAATGCGCGACGTATCCAGAAATGGCCAAAAATCAGGAACTCAAAGACCGAATCTGGAAGGACATTGAAGCGTTCAATGAAACATATGGCAAGTTTGAGCAAGTCAAGAAAATTGCACTCTGCGATGATGCATGGGCAATTGACTCTGGCGAATTAACTCCATCATTAAAGCTAAAGCGAAAATTCATCATGAACAAATATTCACATCTAGTAAGCGCCATTTACGAGGGCTAAGAATGAGGTTCCATTTTCGTTCTGTACTAACGGCCACGCTGGCTTGTTTTTGCCTTCATGCAATTTCTCAGTCTCCAAACGAAGAACTGGAACAAGCGCCATACTTCGCCAGCCTATCCGCAGGTTTTGGGATGATGTATGGAGGCTTAGGTGCAAATTTTGAGGCCGGAGCGAAGCACGTTTCTGGATATGCCGCGTTTGGTTATGCGCCTGCCGCTAAAGCTGGTACTGTAACAATTAAGGAAAGCTTTAATTACCAACTTGGTGTACGGTATTCCTTCAATGTAGGGAGCCAATACATTTTTCCTCGCATTGGTCTTGGCTTTGGCTGGATTACCAACTATTATGACCATCGCATTATGTCCGCACCTTACGACCAAACGGTAGATGGACTAAGCTTGCATACAGGCGTACAAGTCTATTCTGGTGAAGGCTTTATTTTCAGTTTTGACTTGGGCATGGGATCAAAAATTGCCATAACAAATGCAAATTCACATCCCCATTTTTATTCTTTCTACATCAGACCCTGTGTTGGTGTGGGATATGATATTGCCCGGCTCTTCTACAAACGAGACAATTCTACCATAAAAAACAAGGAAATCAATCCTTTTGAGTGACAGCCCTAAACGAAGGCGTTCTCCACCTTGGTTTTATTGTAGAGCATCCGAATTATTCCGTCTGACACCCCAATTTTCGGCACGAAAGCGGTTCGCGCACCGCTCCATTTCATGACCGAAGTAAAGATTTTACCTGCTGGTATGATCACATCCGCTCGGTCTGGATTAAGGTAAAGCCTCTGAATGCGATCTTCCGAAGACATAGATTTCAATCGTTTGTATAAATGAAATATCTCATCGTAATTCAACTCTTCTCCATAATCCTTCATCAGCAGTTTACAATACTTATTGATGTTTCCTCCCGATCCAATGAGTGCTAGCTCTTGCATAGCTTCTCCACCAATGGCCCGCACCCATTCCTTCATCTCATCCCATTCCTCCGAGGAAACAGAATCCATGAGTAATCGAATCGATCCAACGTTGAAAGACCTGGATGCTATGGCTTGATGATTATTAAACAGAGTAAGTTCGGTGCTTCCACCTCCAACATCCATATAGAGATAGCTGCGATCGTGGTTCATATTTTCCATGAGGCCGTTGGCATAGATCACTTCAGCCTCCTCCTTCCCAGATATAATTTCAATTTGAATTCCGGTTTCTTCAAAGACTCGCTTCACAATCTCTAATCCATTTGAAGCTTCTCGAAAGGCCGATGTCGCAATAGCCCTAGATTTTATAGGCCGATAGACATTAAGCAAATGTTTGAATGCCTTCATTCCTTGGAGAAAGTCTTCTTCCTTCTCTTTTGGAATGTATTGATGTAAAAACGCGTCTGCACCTAGCCGAATCGGGATCCGAATGAGTGATTGCTTCTTAATCACAACCGAAGCTCCTTCCTCGAAGACGTTGCTAATAAGCAGCCTTATTGCATTTGAACCGATATCAACGGCGGCAAATCGATACGCTTTCATTTAATAGTTAGGCTTTCTCTTTGTAAAACTGGTGTAACTCATATTGGCTTCGACTCGACTTTGCGCCCTCTTGCCGATCGACGCTATACGATCTATCTGCATGCAATCTTCGGGCTTTTACATTATCCGCAAACTGTATTTCAAAAGTATTATCAATCTCCTTGATGATGTTCTTGTCATAAATGGGGCAGGTTACTTCTATCCGTCGATCAATATTTCTAACCATCCAATCCGCTGAACTGATAAAGTATAGTGGTGCACCATCGTTATAGAAGCTATAGAATCTAGCATGTTCTAAAAACCGATCAATTACACTCACCACTTGTATGTTCTCACTTAAGCCCGGCACCTCAGGCACCAGTGAACATATACCACGTATCACCATTCTAATCTTTACGCCGGCCTTGCTCGCATCATAGAGCTTAGTAATCAAAACTGGATCTACGAGGCTGTTCATTTTCAATTTTATCGTAGCTTCTTTACCTTCTTTTGCATTTTTTATCTCCTTATTTATTAAGCGAATTAGCTTACTTCTTAAGTAGAAAGGTGAAAGAATTAAGTGTTGAAATCGATAATTCGGCCAAATGGCGTGCTCAAATAAGTCGAAGACCTTTTGAACCTCTTTTGTAATTCTCGTATCCGTGGTGAGTAAACTAAAATCAGTGTACATACTCGCCGTTGACTCATTGAAATTTCCGGTGCCAATTTTGGCATATTGCACCATTTGACCATTCTCCTTTCTGGAGATCAGACAAATCTTACTATGCACTTTTAGTCCAGGGAAACCAAAATGAACGGTCACTCCTTCGTCTTCCAAAATATTTGACCAATAGATGTTGTTTTCCTCATCGAATCTCGCCTGTAGTTCAAAGACCACGGTAACCTTTTTGCCATTTCGTGCAGCTGTAATCAAGGCATTTACAATCTTACTTCTTGTCGCCACTCGATAGAGGCAAATCTTAATGGACTTCACCTTGGGATCCATGGCCGCTTCTTTCAGCCAATCAATCACATGATTGAATGATTGGTAAGGAAAATGAAGCAATATATCACCATGTTTAATTGCCTTAAAGTGACTGTCAAATTTTGAAAATACTGGATGATCAGAGCTTTGAAGTGATTTGTAATATCCCTTGGCGAGATTAAGTTTTGGAAATGACATTAAGTCTCGAAAGTTGTGGTAGCGCCCTCCAGGGATCAGTGCGTCCTCGATCGTTATCAAGTTCATTTTTTTAGTCAGATACTTCTGAAGATCTTCGGGCATTTCCGCATCATAGACGAAACGAACGGGCGCTCCGTGTTTTCTAGCCTTTAAGCTTTTCTTCATTTTCTCCAAAAAGCTCTTAGAAATATCATTGTCCAAGTCAAGCTCCGCGTCTCTGGTAAATTTAAATGTATACGCTTCAACCGAGTTGGGCTTGAGTCCTTCAAACATGGACATCAAATTAAACCGAATGATATCGTCCAAAATAATAATGACCTTTTTGCCCTTTTGATTTGGAATCTCAACAAACCTGGGAAGCGAGGATGGAATTTCTATTAAAGCATACAGCTGATCGTGTTTCTTTCTTTCCACAAGTGGAATGGTCAGTATGGAAGCAAGAAATATTCCTTTGTCTCGAAGTTGCGGAAACTTCTTAATCTGATCCAGCATTATCGGACCTGTAATCGGATCAACCTCATCTTCAAAATAGGCGCGGACAAATTTTTGTTGATCCTTATTAAGTGACTTTTCATTGACTATGAATATGTCGTTCTTCTTTAACTCAATCAGAATGTCGGAATAGATTGTTTCATAACGCCGCTGCTGACGTATACTGATTTCCTGAATCTGCTTAAAAATTGCCTTTGGATCCTCGTCTTTTGTCAACTTGAGTTTAGCTCCAAGCAAAGCCTGTCGCTTTACAGACGCAACACGTACTCGAAAAAATTCATCGCGATTGTTTGAAAATATGCCTAAGAACTTTAGTCGTTCCATTACTGGCACCTTGGAATCTGCCGCCTCGCTGAGTACACGATCGTTAAAGGCAAGCCAACTTAGTTCTCGGTTAATTATTTCTCTCTTTGTTCCCATCCTTGTTTCTGATCCTTGATTCTTATCAAGAAGGTAAAGGTAGCCTTTGTCTAGACCATAAAATCACGAATAATCGTGCTTAACCCAATGATAACAATGAATCCCACAATTCAGTTGAATTACGAAGCAGTTGAAAACTCTGTTGAAAAGGAGTAGGCACCATGACTTAAACGGCCAATAGAATGGGAGACCTTTGCCAAAAGCATTCAAACCCCAGCATTCATGTTTACCATTTTCAAGAAGAAAAAGCTAACCGAGGATCATCTAGCTCATTTTTTCGTGAATTCTACTTTGAAACTGATCGATTCTGGTTTTGAGGATGTTTGTGAAATCATCAATAATGATCCGGAGTTCGCTACTCGCCCAAATCTCAACGCCGATCAATACGACCAGTTCCTTCTGATCGTTATGGCGGGCAACATCAAACTTATGGCTGCCAATTTTGAAGCCATTCGTTCCGCACGTCTAGCAGAAAAGATCTATCGCAAGTTGAGTAGTACACTTAAGGTGGAACCAGGAGCGCTAAAAGAGACGATTTCAAAATACCAATCATGGATGGGACGTATTAATCATCCCTCCAAAAACGTGCACTACTCCATGTCTAAAGGAGTATTCTTCAAGTATAACCTGAACGAATTTCAGGCGGATTACTTCAAGAACATGAACACACCTAATCCAATTTTTCTAAAAAGGCTGGATGAGATCGTTGGTGAGTTTATTTTCGATTGGGAAAACCTTCGAGCCGATTACCGAATAGTTGAGGACTAGGTAAATTTAAAGTGGTCTGTGGCCATTTTACACACCTCATTCCCTATTGCCAAGCAAGCCGTAGCGGCAGGACTGGGTGCATTCAACACATGAATTCCATTTTGCTTGTATTCAATCTTGAAGTCATCGATCATATTCCCCGTATCAGATAAAGCCATGGCTCGAACACCAGCACGCTCCTCGGCCAAGTCAGCCATCTCCAAACTAGGAATCAATCGCTGCAGTTGCGACAAAAACAGCTTTTTAGAAAATGCGCGACGATATTCCTCTATACCGTATCTCCAATGCTTCGCGAAAAACTTCCAGGTTCCGACAAACGTCAGTGCGTCAAGGGTATCCTTTAAATTGAAATCTGTTTTCTTATAGCCTTCTCGTTTAAAAACGAAAACGGCATTTGGTCCGCACTCAACGCTACCATCTGTCATTCTTGTGAAATGCACTCCTAAAAATGGAAATTTGGGATTTGGTACTGGATATATTAGGTGCTTCACTTTATGCTTGCCTTTCTCGCTAAGCTCAAAATAATCTCCTCTAAACCCAAGGATGGCCATATCCAACTTCACGTCATTCTTCTTGGCTAGTCGATCAGCTTGAAGACCTCCGCAATAGATTACATACTTCGCTTCAATGACCCCGTTGTTGGTGTGCAGTTGAGTTCCATTCGGTTCTTGCTCAATTTGACGCACTTCATGGCTTAATAAAAGTGCGTTATTCGGGTTTCCCGCCTCAAACAATTCCCCGAACTTATCGGTGGCCGCCCTAAAGTCAATTATCCCCGTGCAGCCAACGCGCACGCCTGCAATACCCGTGCAGTTTGGTTCAATTTCGCGGATTTGTTCGGGCCCTATCTTTTCTAGATCTTCAACTTTGTTGTCAAGTCCCCTTTGGTATATGGTTTCAAGGTTTTCCAGTTCCGATTCATCCGTGGCTACAATAATCTTCCCACAGATGTCATGTTCAATGCCGTATTTCTCGGCAAAGGCAACGATTTCTTTTCGCCCTTCAACACAATTTTTGGCCTTAAACGATCCTGGCTTATAGTAAATGCCAGAATGAATCACCCCAGAATTATTCCCAGTTTGATGGTTTGCCAATCGAGGCTCCTTCTCTATCAATGCGATGGATTTATTCGGGTATGCCAAATGCATTTTGTATGCAGTTGCGGCACCTACTATGCCGCCTCCAACGATTGCAATATCAAAAACCTTATTCATTTGATGGTATTATGTGCTTAGTTGCGCTGAGTTTGTCTTCATTCTTTACAAAGAGCAATAGGATTCCACCGATTAAAAAGAATGAGAGTAACACTAATGCGGAGTTTCTCATGCTCTCAGTGTATCCCTCAATGGCTCCGAAAAGAAACGTGCCAATTACAATCCCGAGTTTTTCCACTACATCATAAAAACTAAAGTATGATGCATGATCCTTTGTTTGCGGAAGTAGTTTAGAGTATGTCGATCGAGACAACGATTGAATACCACCCATTACTAAGCCAACAAATCCGGCAAGAATGTAAAATTCGGTTGACGTTTGGATAAAGTAGGCCGCGATGCATATTCCCACCCAGATTGCCAAAGCAATAATTAAAACCGCAATGTTTCCGATTTTAGAAGAAAGTTTGGCGAATAGGTAAGCTCCAGCTACCGCCACAAATTGAATTATTAATACGCTTATGATAAGGCCCGAGTCTCCATCTCCGCCCCAATCAATTTCCTTTTTTGCAAAAAGAACGGCCATTACCATTACAGTTTGAACCCCCATGCTGTACACAAAAAATGAGCGCAGAAATCGTTTCAGGTTCACTTGTGGCCTGAGTTCTACCAAGACTTTTTTGAGTTCTTCGTATCCTTTCCAGAGAAATGTGTCACCCGGAGTGCGCTCATATACATTATCTGGCAGAGCTCGATACGTTACCTGTGCAAAACCAGCCCACCAGACAGCAACCAAAAGAAACATATAACGCGTCGATTCCTTTGTTTCAGTTGTATCTATCATCATGATGATGATCAGAATGACGATTAGTAAAATACTACTGCCTATGTATCCATATGAAAACCCTTTCGCGCTTACTTCATCATGCCTGTCAACGGTGGCTATTTCCGGTAAAAATGAATTATAGAAAACCAGACTTCCCCAGAAACCAACGCTAGCCAAAAGCACAAATAGGAGTGACAATTCAAGGTGAGCAGGGTTAAAAAAGAATAGTGCAGCGCAAGATCCTGAGCCCAGATAACAGAAAAACTTCATGAATTTCTTCTTACTCCCTGTATAATCTGCAATGCCCGAAAGAAAGGGAGACATAGCAGCGACTATCAAAAATGAAAGCGACAATACATAACTATAAATCTCGGTATTGATGAAGGATCGCCCAAGAAAGGTCACGTTCATTGACTCCGTACCATCAGGGAATGTTTCCGTAGTCATCTTTGAGTAGAAGATCGGGAAAATGGCGGTGGAGATCACTAAAGAATAAACCGAATTTGCCCAATCGTAAAATGCCCAGGCCTTTATTGTTTTTGGATTATTCTTTTCTAACACGGTAGTAAAGGAATAAAAAAAGCCTTCCCATTCCCGATAAATCGGTTGGAAAGGCTCAATTTTTTTGTTTGTTATTCGGTCCTAGTTCTTGCTAATCACTGAAAACATAACGCGTCGGTTCTGAGCTTGACCTGCAGATGTAGCGTCTGTTGTGATTGGTTCGAAATCTTGAACCCCTACAACTAATAGCTTGCCCTCGTTTACTCCAAACCCTACCAATGCATCCCGCACGGCATTGGCTCTATTTAGTGATATGTTTCCTGTGGCTTTTGCTTCTTCCACTGGATCGGTGTGCCCGATAACCTTCACTTTATACTTTGGATTCTCTTTCAAAATAGTGGCGATTTTCTCAATATCCGCTAATGCCAATTCGCTAATCAGGTCAGATAGATCGTCAAAGTATACACGCGTTCGTTCCACTTCTCCTGACTTATCGACCTCGGCCTCCGTGCTTGTCTCTACTGAGTACACAACGTTGATTGAGTGTCCGCCAGCATCCAATTCACAATCACAGGATTCAACCCCAGCCATATTCATCACACTTACGTCATCTATATAGTAGTAAGCACCTCGCGCTTGAGTTCCAATGATTCCTTTTGGCTTTTTCACTTTGCCGTTATCCGTGGATTCAGTAGATCCAAAGTTTCCAATTGTAATATATTCCTCACCGCCATCAGCAATATATGTTTGGCAGATTGGTTCCCAATCAAATTGCTCATCAAAGATTCGATTTTGAGAGTGAATGATTTGCGGCTGAATATCATATTTCTCGATCTCTTCTGCCGTCAAAGGTTTCTTACTAATATATATTCCAATATTATTTGAAGAGTATTTTGAAAGCATACTAAGCAAAACGTTCATTTTCACGCAATACACTTTTTCCTCTTTCATTTTCTCCGTGAGCTGAGCCTGAAGATACTGGCGCGGCGCATCGTCCTTATAACTATAGATCATAAGGCCTGCATAATTTCGGCCGCCTTCCATTGGGTCCGCATCTCCGTACATGTTCACCGGAGTCTTGTATTCATCCGCCTTTGCATTGGCACTAAATACGTCAGCCTTTGCATCCGTAGGAGAGCTCCAGCCTGAAGCATTGTCAATCATACCTCCACCTTTAATTTTCTTCGAAACTGTTTCGAAGCTTCCGTTCACAATCATATTGCCTTGTGACATTCCAATTAATGACATAAGCATGACTGCTGATATTATCGTGATTCCTTTCATGAGATAGTTGAATTTAATTCTGACTTGATTTAATAGTGTCAATGAATAATTTGACCTTTTTCCAGTCGGTATCTGGGTAAACACCGTGGCCTAAGTTAGCAATGTGTGCTCCGCCTTTAAACGAAGTTAACATCTCCTTAGTTTTTTGAACAACGAGGGCATCGTCTCCGTAAAGCACGGTTGGATCGAGGTTTCCTTGAAGCGTTTTTGTATTTGAAAACTTACGCACTTCGACTGGATTCATGGTCCAATCCAAGCCCACTGCATTGTATGAACTCTCCATCAGATCTTGAGTTGAAAAGTGTGCGCCTTTTGCAAATACAATATTCGGAACCGAATTCACTTCTTCAGAAATGCGATTCAAATATGGCATGCAAAATTCTTCATACAATGGCTTGCTTAGCACACCCGCCCAAGAATCAAACACCTGATACAATGAAACCCCTGCTTCCACTTGAAGCTTTAGGTAATTGATTGTAGACTGCGTGATTTTTTCCAAGAGTTTGTGCGATCCAATTGGATTTGAATGCAACCATTTTCGAGCCTCGGAAAACGTTTTACTTCCCTTTCCCTCAATCATATAACAAAAGATCGTGAAAGGTGCTCCGGCAAAACCAATAACTGGAACCCGACCAGCTAGTCGTCGCTTTGTTTCGGCTATGGCATCGTAGACATATTTTAATTCGCCGCCTTCGGCCACATTCAAACGATCAATATCCGAATCTGATTGCACTACTTCAGGAAATCTTGGCCCGATGCCTTCCTTCATTTCATACGGCAACCCCATTGCTTCGGGGATGACCAAAATGTCGCTAAATATGATGGCCGAATCCGTCCCAAGAATATCAACAGGTTGAACTGTTACTTCGGCCGCAAGGTCCGGTGTCTCAACCAGCTCTTTAAACCCTGATATGCTCGAACGAATTGCCCGGTATTCTGGAAGTATCCTTCCTGCTTGACGCATCACCCAAACTGGCGACCGTTCTGTCTTCTCTCCGCGAGCGGCACGTATGATTAAATCGTTGTCCAAATCTTTGATCTTGTAATCTTAATAGGCCACTATTGTGCCAAATTAGTTTTGCTGCTTAATTAAATTCAGCGCACTACCTGCTTTAAACCAATCTATCTGCGCTTGGTTATAGGTGTGATTCAATGCAATAGTTTCTGAACTACCATCTGCATGAGCCAATTCTAGGTGAAGCTGTGTATCCACTGCAAAACCTGATAAATCAACAAAGTTGAACGTATCGTCTTCTCGAATTTTGTCGTAATCTGACTCGACTGCAAAGGTCAATCCCAACATCCCTTGCTTTTTCAAATTGGTTTCGTGAATTCGGGCGAACGACTTAACTATTACCGCCATAACGCCTAAATGTCTTGGCTCCATTGCCGCATGTTCTCTTGAAGAACCTTCGCCGTAATTATGATCTCCAACTACTACAGTTGAAATTCCGGCTGCTTTATAAGCTCGTGCAACAGCTGGAACTTCGCCAACTTCGCCGTTGATTTGATTCACCACGGCATTTGTTTCTCCACCAAATGCATTGACCGCCCCAATGAGGCAGTTGTTTGAAATATTATCAAGGTGACCTCGATATCTCAACCAAGGTCCAGCCATGGAAATATGGTCCGTGGTGCACTTTCCAAATGCCTTGATCAGCAATTTGGCTCCTGTAATGTTTTCACCATCCCAAGGAGCGAACGGAGAAAGAAGCTGCAGGCGATCCGAACCTTCTTTCACAACTACATCGATTCCACTTCCGTCTTTTGCGGGTGCCTGATACCCCGGATCTTCAACGTCAAATCCGCGTGGAGGCAGTTCATGGCCTGTTGGCTCAGTCAACATAACTTCTTCACCATCCTTATTTGTAAGGGTATCGGTTAATGGATTGAAGTCCAACCTTCCACTGATGGCAATTGCCGCAACCATTTCAGGAGATGTAACAAAGGCGTGCGTATTTGGGTTGCCATCGGCTCTCTTTGAAAAGTTTCGATTGAACGAGTGCACAATCGAGTTCTTCTTTTGCTCATCTGCACCAGATCTTGCCCACTGACCTATGCACGGCCCACAGGCATTGGTAAATATGGTGGCCCCTATATTCTCAAATATGTCAATGAAACCATCACGAGCTATGGTATACCTCACCTGCTCAGAACCAGGATTGATTCCAAATTCCGCCTTCGGAGTTAGTCCCTTCTCTGTTGCTTGAGCGGCAATTGAGGCAGCTCTCGAAATATCTTCATACGATGAATTGGTACATGATCCAATTAATCCCCATTCAACATCAACTGGCCAATCTTCTCCAGCAAGTCGAGTCTTCATTTCAGAAACTGGTGTAGCCAAATCAGGTGTAAAAGGACCATTAATGTGTGGCTCCAGGGTGCTTAGATCAATTTCGATGACCTGATCAAAGTATTGCTCTGGGTTCGCGTATACCTCGGCATCACCAGTTAAATGTTCTGCAACCTGGTCTGCGAGATCAACAACATCTTGTCTTCCTGTAGCGCTGAGGTATCGTCTCATGCTATCGTCGTAACCAAAGGTTGATGTAGTCGCTCCGATCTCTGCGCCCATGTTACAAATTGTCCCCTTTCCTGTACCTGAAAGAGACTCAGCTCCTTCACCAAAATATTCAACGATGCATCCAGTCCCGCCTTTTACGGTGAGTATGCCAGCAACCTTAAGAATAACATCTTTTGGAGCCGTCCACCCGCTGAGTTTACCAACGAGTTTCACTCCGATTAGTTTTGGAAACTTAAGCTCCCAAGGCATACCAGCCATGACATCTACAGCATCTGCCCCACCGACACCAATAGCAACCATTCCTAGGCCACCAGCATTCACGGTGTGGCTGTCAGTTCCGATCATCATTCCACCTGGAAAAGCATAATTTTCTAATACCACTTGATGAATAATACCTGCGCCTGGTTTCCAAAAACCAATTCCGTATTTACTTGAAACCGAAGAGAGGAAATTAAAAACCTCGTTGTTTTTATTTAGAGAATCTTGAAGGTCTTTGTCTGCTCCAACGCGAGCCTGGATTAGGTGATCAGCATGCACAGTGGAAGGAACAGCTGCCTTTCCCTTTCCAGCTTGCATAAACTGAAGCAACGCCATCTGGGCTGTAGCATCCTGCATTGCCACTCTATCAGGAGCAAAGTCGACATAGCTTTTTCCGCGACCAAAGACTTCGGTTGCGCTGCCATCCCAGAGGTGGGTGTACAGAATTTTTTCGGATAGGGTTAGCGGCTTTCCAAGTAACTCTCGTGCGGCCTGTACGCGCTCTGGGTATCGCTCGTAAACTGCCTTTATCATCTCTAAATCAAAGGTCATAATCTTTCTTTATTAACTAGGTTGACAATATTAGTTGAACCACTTGAACAGTGGATTTGAAAAACAAAAAAAGGGAAGCTAGAGCCTCCCTTTTTTTATTATGTATGGAATCATTCAATTATTCTCCTACTACTTCGAATGAAATGGTTTCTACTACATCTCTGTGAAAAACCACAACTGCTTCGTAAGTTCCGATGGCCTTAATTGGCTCATCTTTAATTTTCACATTCTTACGATCAATTGAAACGCCCAACTTGGCCATTTCCTCCGCAACTTGAATGTTATTAACTGAACCGAAGATCTTACCAGCATCTCCAACTTTGGCACCAACCTTAATGGTCATTTCCATCATCTTATCTGCTGACTTTCGTGCTGCATCACGTTCTTTTTCAATACGCTTAGAACGTTGACGCACTGTCTCTTCGTGCATTTTCTTAACCGATTGGGTTGCTAAAACTGCTTTACCCTGAGGGATCAAGAAGTTGCGACCGTATCCGTTCTTTACTTCCACTAAGTCATCTTTGTAACCTAGCTTGTCTATGTCTGTCTTTAATATTACTTCCATGATCTTATTATTATTTCATCATATCAGTAACGTAAGGCATCAAGGCTAAGTGACGAGCACGCTTTACAGCGGTTCCAACTTTTCTTTGATACTTAACTGAAGTTCCTGTTACGCGTCTTGGAAGCAATTTCCCTTGCTCATTTACAAATCGAAGAAGAAAATCCGCGTCTTTGTAATCGACGTATTTGATGCCTGCTTTCTTAAACCAGCAGTATTTTTCTTTTTTAGTCTCGATCTGAATCGGAGCGAGATATCTAATGTCGTCTGCCATGTCTTTTATTTTGATTCAGCCGGAGCCGCTTTTTTGTTAGATCTTCCTCTTCTGCTTTCAGCGAATTTAATGTGGTGCTTTTCCATGCTCACATTTAAAAATCGCATCACACGCTCATCTCGAATGAATTCTGTTTCGTAAGGACCAATTATGGTTCCTTCAGCTTCAAATTCGATTAGGTGATAAAATCCAGTGGACTTTTTCTGGATTGGATAGGCCAATTTCTTTAGCCCCCAGTTTTCCTCGTGAAGAATCTTTGCTCCATTCTTCTTAAGGTAACCGGTAAACTTCTTTACTGTTTCCTTTGCCTGGTCCTCAGACAAAACGGGAGTCAAGATGAAAACAGTCTCGTAACGGTTGTTCATAATATTGATTTAAATTCCAAAATTTGGGGTGCAAAAATACGATTTCATCCTTGTCTCACAAGCAGTTGCACACATAATCGATTTCTGCGAAATCTATTTCGAAATAATGACCGTACGCGTCTCATTCGCGGAGCCTGAAATTTGAACCGAATAAATGCCACTTGACACTTCCTTATCTATCTTAAGTTCATGTGTAATTGTAGATTGATCCAGGTCAAATGTCTGAACGATTTGACCCGTGCTATTTAACAACCAAGCTTTTTCTGGCACCTCATCCACACTGCTAAACGAAAGGTTAATTGCAGTAGTGGCTGGGTTAGGATACATAACAAAGCTTCCTCCATCTTCCACATCACCGATACCGTTTGCCCAAATCTTCGCCTTCTTATCTGAACTACCCTGACATCCATTCCCGTCCGTTACAGTGCAGGTATATGTTCCAGCAACGGCAACCGAGATTGTTTGCGTCGTCTCACCCGTATTCCAGAAGTATGCTGCGTATCCGCTGCCCGCATCCATAGTAACTGGTGCATAACTCGATGTACTACTAATTGATGGGGTTGGGTTACTCACAATTGCGGTGATCGAAGCAGTTTCTTCCGCCTCACAACCAAAGAAGCTTGTAACCGTAACGCTTACCGTTCCTAAAGAGTCAATTTGAAAAACTTGTCCTGTAGAACCATCATGCCACACATAAGCCGCCGCACCACCTCCTGCGTTAAACAAGAAGCTAGATCCCTCACAGATCACCGTATCCATAATTGTAATCACCGGCGCAGGAAACACTTCGAGATCGACTACATCAAAGTTTGTACAACCGATGGTATCAGTAACGGTTACACTAAAAACACTTGATTGGGTTGCCTGGACAATCTGCACGTTTTCTCCCGTACTCCATTGGTAGGCCGAATAACCAGCCCCGGCATCAAGCACATACCCTTCACATACAGATGAATCTGGACCTAAATCAACCACTGGCGCAGGGAAAAAGTTAACGACGGCTGACCCTGTAATAGCGCTTGTATCTGCCGGACATCCACTTGCATCAGTGACGCCTACCGGAAAATAGTTTCCCGATTGACTAATCAAGGCCTGAAATGGATTAGTAGCAATATTTGCAATGTATTGTGGAGAAGACCCATTTGAATAGCTCAAATTCCAAGGACCTGTTCCTGCAAAAGTGAATGTAAGGGTATCAACATCTCCTTCGCAATTGTTCCCACCTCCTGTCATTGACACGCCTGGTGTCCCAAACATGAACATGGTTCCGGATAAGGTGTCGTTGGATGCATTTACATCGCCTGAGTTATCAATTTCAGCCTCAAGCGTCCATGTGCCACCAGCAGTTGTATTTATGGTGACCAGACTCAGCGTATCACATCCGCAAATTGGAAGCGTATCTGAATATGTCGTAGAAATGGTCACACCATTCGTATCCAAATCAATGTCAAAACCTGTTTTTTCCACCACGCTTATATTACAAATGATAGCCTGCACCTCCGTCCCTGAATTTCCGCATTGAGAATCAGGATAAATCAACTCAACTAGTGAGACATCGTTTGACTCTCCAACAATTATGTCGTCCAATCCGAATCCCTCGGCAGAGGTGTTTCCGTCTGCAGCCATCACAAACCGCATCAAAACATTTGTATCGTTGACGTATGTAGCCAATGAATGCTGGACGGAAGTCCAAGATGAACTTGTTCCGGTGAATCCGTTTCCATTACCTTGAGAGGACAGTGCAGAGGTTGATGAGCTGTTGTACCAATTTGTCGAACTCGAGGACCCGAGCACCGCGTATGTCGAGCCACTGTCAGCCGAAATTTGAAATTGAACCCCATCGTCCCCATTCTCAAGATCTCTAATCTGCCAAAAACGAATTACTGGATCCATTAAGTTGGTGAAGTTGAAAAGCGGGCTCGTCAAATAGCTTAGTTCATCATTGTTGTAGTTTCCATCTAAATTGGTGACCCATGCATTGTCGCCAGAATGCGCATCCGAAATGATCGTATTATCTGGCTCACCGTGTTCCCAAGTCGGAAGTATTCCCGAAGATGCCCAATTACCCTCGCCATTCTCAAAATCTTGGCAATAAGGAAATTCCGAAATCGTGGCCAAATCATAGTATACCTCGACTCTACTAATGCTACCAGAACCTTGATATCCAACACCCCAAATTTGGGATGTAGCACCCGTATTTATGTTTCCCTGATACCCAAAACGTTGAATCGGCACGGTGTTGGAGAAAATGGACGAGCTGTAATATCCATTTCCATAGGAGTTCCCCGTCCCGGCAGTTCCTAATATACCGATGGTATCGCCTGCATTTATCAAAATATTAACCGGTAAAATCTGACCACTTGTCCCCGTATTTGTGTAAAACAAATTGGTGAAATTCGTGGACTGACTTGTAAAGGCGATGGGCATAGCCTCGTGCAATTTCATGACCTGGATTGCTTGCGCGTTTGTTCCCGCCTGAGTTGGAACTCTTAATCCAACAATTACAAAAGTGGTTGGAGCCACAAACCAAAACCCACGTGCTGACCCTGAATAAAGACTAGAATGGGCAGGCAGCGGCATCATGTTTTGAGCCATTGCACAAACGCCGATAAGGACAAACGTGAACGTAAATAAATAGGACTTAAAAGATTTCATAGTGAGGTATATCGTTAGTGAATAATAATAAATGGTTGTTCGAGCTTTAACTCATCGCTTTGAACTCGAATCAGGTAATTACCGCTCGCAATATCAGAGACTTGCAACGTCTGTAATTGCCCTGTTCGATTTATAAATTTTTTGGTGACCCTTCCAGCCCCGTCTAAGATGAAGACATCATAGTTGCCTCTGATTTCTGACTGAAACTCAACGGTCAAAAGCTGATCAACAGGATTTGGAAATATAATAATCTCATTGCTCCAGTCCAGCTTATCAATCGCGTTGGGCCATATTTTGGCTTTTTTATCTGAGGAACCCTGGCATCCGTTAAGGTCGGTCACGGTGCATGTATAGGTTCCTGCAATTGCTACATCAATGGTTTGAGTCGATTCATTGGTATTCCATAGATAAGCAAGGTAACCGTTTCCAGCATCAAGAGTAACGGGCGCTAGACTTGATGTACTTGAAATGGAAGGTGTAGGATTTGGCACAACAGCCGTTATCGATGCCGTCTCAGTTCCTTCACATCCAAAAAAGCTGGTTACGGTAACACTCACAGTACCTATTGAATCAATTTGAAAAACCTGTCCAGTAGAGCCATCATGCCATATATAGCTTGCTGCTCCGCCACCCGCGTTAAACAAGAATGAAGATCCTTCACACAGGATCGTATCGGACAATTGAATTATTGGTGCAGGAAACACATTCAAGTCCGCGACATCAAAACCGGTGCATCCAATGGTGTCAGTAACTGTTACACTGAACACATTGGTTTGAGTGGCTACAATTGACTGGCTTGTTTCTCCAGTACTCCACTGATAACTGGCAAACCCGCTACCGCCATTGAGTGTATATCCTTCGCACACGCTCGAATCAGGACCTAGATCAACAATAGGCGCAGGAAAGAAAGTGATTGCCGCAACTCCTGTGATCCCACTTGTATCGGCTGGACAACCACTAGCGTCTGTGACAGCAACTGGAGAATAGACGCCCGTTTGGCTTACCAATGTTTGAAAAGGATTGGAAGTTATGTTTGCGATGTACTGTGGATTGGTTCCATTGCTGTAACTCAAATTCCATGGCCCAACACCTTGAAATAAAAAGGTGAGTGTATCTACTTGACCTTCACAAAGATTTCCACTTTGACTAAGCAGCGCTACTCCGGGTGTTCCAAACATTGTCATCAATCCCGAAAGTGTATCGTTCGAAGCATTTACGTCGCCCGAATTATCTACTTCCACCTCCAACGTCCATGTTCCTCCAGCGGAAGTGTTAATGCTGACCAATTCGATGGTGTCGCATCCGCAGACATCTAGCGTATCAGAATACGTCGTTGAGACCGTTACGCCATTTGTATCAATATCAACATCAAAGCCCGTTTTGGCTTCTACACTAATATTACATATCGACGCAGTCACGCTCGTCGCGCTTAATCCGCACAAAGAATCTGGGTACCAAAGTGCGGTAACGGCCACATCATTTGATTCCCCAATAATAAGATCATCAAAGCCAAATCCTTCGTCCACAGTATTCCCATCAGCCGCCATAACAAGTCTGAAAAACACGGAAGTATCAGAAGCATAACTTGACAATGTATGTTGAACGGAGGACCATCCCGCAGTGGTTCCCGTCCATCCATTTCCATTTCCTAAGGATGACAGCGCCGACACGGAACTACTATTGTACCAATTGGTTGAAGAGGACGAGCCCAACACAGAATATGTGTATCCACTATCGATAGATACTTGAAACTGAACACCGTCGTCCCCATTTTCAAGATCGCGGATTTGACTAAACTTAATCACTGGATCAACCAGCGCGGTTAAATCAAATTCTGGGCTCACCAAGTATGACAGCTCGTCGTTGTTATAGTCGCCGTCAAGATCGGTCACCCAAGCATTATCGCCAGAGTTGGCAGTGCTAATAGAGGAATTATCTGGCTCACCATGTTCCCAGGACGGCAATACGCCAGAAACGGTCCAACCACCTTCATCGTCCTCAAAATCGTCGCAGTAGGGAAACTCATCAATAATGAGCGTCTTATAATACATCTCAATTCGCGCGAGGTTTGTTGCATTTTCTTGCCACAAATTCTGTGGACTCGTTGTTTCTAAGTCGTACTGCATACCACATCGTGCCAGTGTAACAGACTCACCAAGGATGTTTGTAGAAAAATTATTTGCGCCGTATGAATTGGTAGAAGTTGCTCCGCGCGAACCGAGAATCCCGATGTAATCATCTTCGTATACTGGAATATTTACGCTAAGCACATTATTCCCAGCAATGTTTTGAAACAAAGCAAGAACCGTAAAGTTGTTAGTGGTAGTTGCGTAAAAAGGGGGCGCTCCTGCATTAAACCTAACGACCGTAACGCTCTGATCATCCGTAGACGCATCAGTCGGAACCCGTAGGCCAACAATTCTAAAATCTGTTGGGGCTTGAAACCAGTAACCACGCGTGTTTCCGGTGTATGTAGTAGACTGAGATGGTAATGGCATCAATGTTTGAGACCATCCATCAAGCACAAATAATGAAAGAAAAAGGAGCGTAATTGTCGCCCCTTTCCCAATAGTGTGAGGATGTTTCATAAGCGCAAACTTGAGTTTAGTCCTCAAATTTGCGCATTTCGTCCAAGACATCCAAGCCTTTATGTAATTGATTCTGTTCTATTTGACAATGCTAACCAATGTAGATTTTGTTGTCGCATCACCTGCACCAGTTAAAATATACTCTCCAGCTGGCAGAGTTGACACGTCAACCTGAACGGATGATTTTGAGACATTCATCTCAGACCATACTAGTTTACCTTCAGCATCTAATAGACTCAGGTCAACTGATCCTCCGAATGCATTCAAAGCAATTTCCACGTTCAATTGATCAACAGCCGGGTTCGGATAAACCGCGACACCATTCATTGAAGCAAGGTCTTCTATACCATTTGCCCAAATCTTAGCCTTCTTATCGCCTTCACCTTGACAGCCATTACCATCCGTTACAGTACAAGTATAGGTTCCAGCAACCGCTACACTGATGGTCTGGGTTGTTTCATTGGTGTTCCAGAAATAAGCCGCATATCCCGCTCCTGCATCCATTGTTACTGGAGCAAAACTTGAACTAGACGAAATTGATGGTGTCGGATTCGGAACCACTGCGGTTATCGAAGCTGTCTCAGTAGCCTCACACCCGAAGAAACTCGTAACTGTCACTGTAACCGTACCAATTGAGTCAATGGCAAACAACTGACCCACTGAACCATCATGCCAGACATAGCTTGCTGCTCCACCACCGGCATTAAATAGGAATGAACTTCCTTCACAAATAACCGTATCGCCAATAGTGATCACTGGTGCCGGGAAAACATTTAAATCAGCAACATCTGTAGATGTGCAACCAATGGAATCGGTAACCGTAACGCTGAACACATTTGTTTGCGACGCTGTTACGATTTGAGAAGATTCTCCAGTGCTCCATTGATAAGCCGAATATCCAGCGCCAGCATCGAGCGTATACCCTTCGCATACCGATGAATCTGGACCTAGGTCAATAATCGGAGCGGGGAAAAAGTTCACCGTTGCTAATCCAGTAATTCCACTTGTATCTGCAGGACATCCGCTAGAATCAGATACAAATACAGGAAAGTATGTACCAGATGCAGATACGATAGCGTTAAACGGGTTAGAAGTAATGTTTGCTATGTAGGTAGGATTCGTTCCATCTGAAAAACTCAGATTAAAAGAAGGTGTTCCTGTGAATGTGAAGACCAATGTATCCACTTCTCCTTCACAATTATTTCCACCACCTACCATGGAAACACCCGGTGTACCCCACATCACCATTTCACTGGTCAATGTGTCGTTTGCTGGATTTACATCTCCTGAATTATCCATAACTAATTCAATATCCCAATTGCCTCCGGCACTTGAGTTTATTGTTAGTACATCCACCGTATCACACCCGCATATATCCAATGTGTCGGTGTATGAATACGTAAATGACGTTCCATTTGTATCGACCTCAATACCAAAACCATATTTGGGCTCAATACTTCGGTTACACAGCGAGACTGAAACAACGGAACCCGATGTTCCGCACGCGGAATCTGGATGCCACATCTCGACAAGCGAGACATCATTCGATTCAGCAATGATGATATCGTCCAAACCGAATCCTTCAGCCGAGGTATTACCATCTGCGGCCATCATCCACCTTACAAAGACAGCGGTATCTGACTGATATGATGAAAGCGAATGTTGCATTGGCCCCCAAGACGAGGTTTCTCCTGTCCATCCGTTTCCATTAGAAAAAGCCGATGATAGTGCATTAATTGAACTGCTATTATACCATGGTGCAGTCGACGTTGAAGTTCCAAGTGTGGCCCAAGAATTTCCACTATCGCCAGAAACTTGACAGGCTACACCATCGTCTCCTGACTCCAAGTCTCGTATTGTCCAAAATTTAATGACCGGATCTACTAGCTGAGTCATATTAAACCTAAGGCTCCGCACATAGCTCAATTCATCGTTGTTGTAATCACCATCCAAATTCGTTACCCATGCATTATCTCCTGAGTTTGCCTCGTCGATTACGGTATTATCAGGCTCTCCATATTCCCATGAATTTAATATCCCGCCTGAGATGAAACCGCCATCGCCATCTTCAAAGTTTTGGCAATAAGGAAGGTTGGCTCCATCCGTTAAGTCAAATCCCCATGTTTTCTGGTATGCACCATTTCCTGAAGGAGCAGAGGCTGTGTAAGGAGTTGCATAGGACCTCCAACTTCCAGACGTTGTAGTCGTTACAGAGCAATACCATGCGTAGAACGTGCTCATATGGCTTTCAACGCCTACAATCAAGGGAAGCGTAGGGTCATATTGAAATGGTGTTTCCAATTCGATGGCAAACCATTGACCGATTGTGTTGTCAATCGTATAGCTGGAAGATTCAAAAACCGTTGTCATTCCTGTTGTCCATGAACCAGAGTTTAATGCAGTTACATTGGCCTGCTTCATGGTAATCTTCAGATGATCATAAATGGCTGACCCGGTACCTCCGGATCCACAGACCCAGTATATTTTGCTTATAAATTTTCCAGATGGTACACTTCCGAATGTCCCTACAGGGTAAAGTTGCTCACCTCTAGCACCATTTGAACTCCAGCTGAGAGGAATTGAATTACCACCAGAGGAATACGTGGCATTGTAGTATTCTGGTTGAGCAATTCCGCCTATTGAAAGCAGAGAAAGCACCAGAATGAATAAAGATCGTTGAGTAAAGTTTTTCATAAAAAATGGATTAAGTGTATCAAATATTCGCTTTTTTAACGGATTACCAAACGATTTTCTTCGACGAATGGTAATTATGAGAGCATCACAATTAAATCGGAACGAGAAATCTATTTTTGGCGCCATGTCCACCAAGAAAGAATCATTTGTTGTTTCCGCTAGAAAGTACCGCCCCGCTAGTTGGGGTGAGGTGATAGGTCAAGAGGCGATTACGGACACATTGCACAATTCCATTGAGCAAGACCATTTAGCTCACGCATACTTGTTTTGCGGGCCGCGTGGTGTAGGCAAAACTACCTGTGCTCGCATCTTTGCGAAGGAAATTAATCGCTCTGAAGAACATCTCGACGAGGATTTTTCCTTCAACATTTTTGAACTTGATGCTGCATCAAACAATAAGGTAGATGACATACGGAACCTCACAGACCAAGTCCGCATACCACCTCAAATTGGTCAATACAAAGTATATATCATCGATGAGGTGCACATGCTTTCGACCCAAGCGTTCAATGCATTTCTGAAAACGTTAGAAGAGCCGCCAAAGCACGCAATCTTTATTCTCGCTACGACTGAGAAACACAAGATCATTCCTACGATTCTTAGCCGATGTCAGATTTATGATTTCAATCGAATTCCCGTTGAGGAGATTGTGAAACACCTGCGTGCGATTACGGTAAAAGAAAAAATTGAAGCTGAGGAAGAAGCATTGCACGTTGTAGCGCAGAAGGCAGATGGCGCATTGCGAGACGCGCTTTCAATATTCGATCAATTGGTAAGTTTTACCAATGGAAATCTAACCTACGATGCGGTTTTAAAAAACCTGCACGTACTCGATTACGACTATTACTTCAAATTGAGCACCTATCTGAATGATGGTGACTACTCGAGTGCGTTGATGCTTTTGGACGAAATTCTAAAACTCGGATTTGACCCCGGCCACTTCATTTCAGGATTAGGATCGCATTTCCGCGACCTTCTTGTATGTCAAGAGCCAAAGACGGTTGAATTGCTGGAAGTTGGAAATGCGGTGAAGCAGCAATATTTGGATCAGGCTGGAGCAATTGACGCAGCGTGGCTGCTGTTAGCATTAAAAGAAGCACAGCAAGCAGAATTTCGAATTAAGACAACAGTCAATCCAAGGCTGCTTCTCGAAATTGCTTTGTTGTCCATTGCTGGTATTGGCACTGGCGAAAAAAAAAACTCTGAATCAGACCTAACCGGCACTCGACGTATCGTGGAACCATCCAAGCCACGCGCTCAGAACGCTGTACCATCAACGCCTGTCGCAAAGGAGCCCCCTGCTGCACAGGTGCACTCGGCACCCGCATCTACACCTTCAGAAACGCCTGAACCTTCGGAACCGATTAGTGAGGAGCCAGAAATTGTTGTTGCCTCGGAACCAGAACCTGAGCCAATAAAAAAGACCGAAGAAGAAATACACGAGGCTCTAAACCCTCCGACTCTAAACCCGACACCTGGCAAACGAACCAGACGTGCCCCATCTACTATTTCATTGAGTTTGGACAAAGAGGCCGAACCTGCTGTCGCACAATCTATAGGCGAAGTAATGGAAGCCACGGAGGTTGAGACAAAACTCAATCTAAATGACGCTTGGACCAAAGTGCTCGCTGGGTATCAAGACGAAAAGAAAAGCGCCATCCACACCATTCTCTCTCGGGTGGACATAGACTCCTTTGAAGGAAAGGAACAAATTGTAATCGGGCTGCAACACAACGTGGAAGAAGAAGAATACGCATTGCACAGTTCAGACACACTACAGCAATTGCGTGCTTTTACAGGAAACAAAGCGCTTCAAATAAGTACCGAATTGTTGGAAGTAGTAATGGAAACCAAGCTATTCACGGCCAAGGAAAAATTTGAGCATCTCGCTAAGAAAAACAAGAACCTTTTAAAACTAAAACAAGACTTAGATCTTGACATCGCTTATTAATCAACTTTATATGAAACGACACGTTACGTCTCTCTTATCTATCTTATTCCTAACTGGATTTATGGGCCAAGCCAAAGCTGCGGATTCTACTCCAGTAGACTCTAAATACCCATACACCTCCGTCGATGGTGATCCGTTTGGAATGCGTCTTTATACACTCGACAATGGTTTAAAGGTATATATCAGTGTAAACAAGGCCGAACCGCGCGTGCAGACAAACATCGCTGTGCGCACAGGAAGCAAGCAAGACCCATCTGATGCCACTGGACTTGCACACTACTTGGAGCACATGCTCTTTAAAGGGTCTTCCAGATTGGGTTCGCTTAACTGGGAAGAAGAAAAGAAGCATTTGGATGTAATCTCAGCACTGTACGAGCAATTACGGGCGGCGAAGAATGAAGACACTCGAAAGCAAATCCTGCATCAAATTGACAGTGTATCAGGCGTTGCAGCCACATTTGTTGCAGCAAACGAATACGATAAGTTGATCAGCTCGATGGGTGCACAGGGCACAAATGCATACACGAGCAACGAGCGCACTGTATACATCAACGACATTCCAAGCACCGAATTGGAGCGTTGGTTGGCTCTCGAATCCGAGCGATTCAGCGAGTTGGTGCTTCGATTGTTTCACACAGAATTGGAAGCTGTTTACGAAGAATATAACCGAGGTCAGGACAGTGATTTCCGTCAAGGCTATTACAAGTTGATGGACTTACTATTCCCAACGCACCCGTATGGACAACAATCCACTATTGGGACAAGTGATCACCTTAAAAACCCAAGCATGGTGAAGATCCATGATTACTTCAAACGACGATATGTACCAAACAATATGGCTATTGTTTTGGCCGGCGATGTAGACCCAGATGAGACCATGGCTATGGTCGAGAAATACTTTGGGAAATTTAAAAAACAAGAAGTAGTAAATCCAAAAATGCCAGTTGAGAAGCCAATTACTTCACCTCAGATAGCGGACGTTACGGGCGCCGATGCTGAATTTGAAATGGTAGCGTTTAGGCTTGATGGTGTTGGATCGCAAGATGCCTTATACTTAGAGCTAATGAACGGAGTTCTCAGCAACGGAACTGCGGGTTTGATCGACTTGAACCTAAATCAAAGCCAGAAGGTTTTGCGTGCTCGATCAAGTGTTACCACAAACGAAGATTACAGCTTCTTGATGCTTAGCGCGAACAACCGCGAAGGGCAGTCTTTGAAGGAAGTGCGCGAATTACTCCTTGCTCAAATCGAAGAAGTGAAAAAAGGTGCATTTGACGATTGGATGATTGATGCTGTTGTGAGATCCTATAAAAAGGACATGATGGGCCAAATGGAAGCCAACTGGATACGTGCGTACCTAATGAGTGATGCTTTCATTTTGAATGAAGACTGGAACGATGTTGTGAATCGATATGACAGAATGCAGAAGATTACCAAGGATGAATTGGTGGCTTGGGCAAACAAGAAGTTCAAGGACAATTATGTGGCTGTGAACAAGCGTCAAGGTGAAAAGAACGTGGAGAAAGTAGACAAGCCTGAAATCACGCAGTTGACCATTAATCGAGATGAGTCTTCCAAATTCTTCAAGGAAATTTCCGCGATGAGTTCCAAGCGATTGGAGCCCATGTTTATCAACTACGATAATGAGATTCAAAAGGAAACCATTAAGGGGCTAGTACCAATGAACTATGTTCAGAATACCACAAACGAGATATACAATATGTACTATGTGTTTGAGATGGGTAAAAAGAACGACCTAATGATTCCATTGGCCTTCAAATACCTGCCTTACCTCGGCACGGATGGCATGTCTCCTGCTGAAGTGCAGAAAGAGATGTTCAAACTTGGACTTGACTTCGACGTTTCCTCGTCCCTAGATCGAAGCTACGTGATCGTAAGTGGGTTAGAAGAGAATTTTGAAGAAGGAATTATGTTCTTCGAGAAGCTTATGAACTCTGTTGTTGCAAATAAAGACAGCTACAACGAAATGGTTCAAGGTCTATTAAAGGAGCGCGCTGATAAGAAGCTAAGCAAGCGCCAGATTCTATTTGGAGCTATGGCTAACTACGCCAAGTACGGACCTGAGAACCCAACCAACACTGTTTTATCAGAGGCCGAATTGAAGGACATGGATCCCAAAGTTCTAGTTGAAATGCTTCATACATTGACTTCATACGAACATAGAATATTGTTTTACGGACCTCAGTCATTGGCTGATGCGAAGACAATCATTGAAAAGAATCACGGGCTTCCCGAAGGATTGCGTCCAATTGATCCATCTGAAGATTACCAAGAAATAGCAACAAACGAAAACAAGGTCTACTTCGTGGAGTACGACATGGTACAGACCGAATTAATGATGTATCACCGAGGCCAACCTTTAAATATTAGCGTAATGCCACAGGCAAAAATCTTTGGTGAATATTTTGGCGGTGGACTTAGCTCTATCGTATTTCAGGAGATTCGAGAGTCTAGAGCCTTGGCTTATTCCGCCTATGCCGGATACACTTCTCCAGCAAAGCCTAACCAGCATCACTATGTGCGCGGTTACATTGGCACACAGGCCAACAAGCTTGGAGATGCCACGAACGCCTTACTCGAATTGATGAGCACATTGCCTCGAGCAGATGCACAGTTTGAGCAATCTAAAATGAGTGCATTGAAGCAGATCGAAACCAACCGAACTACAGGTCAGAACATTCTTTGGTCTTATGAGCGAGCAAAAGATCGTGGTATTGACTTCGACATCAACCACAAAATGTATCCTGCCATTAAGCAGATGAATTTCGAAGAGATTCAATCCTTTTTTGATGAGAATGTGCAAGGACGCACCTACACTTATTTGGTCATCGGTAAAAAAGAAGAAATGGACATGGGTGCCTTGGGCGTCTTAGGCCCGGTAGAAGAGTTGACCCTCATGCAAATTTTCGGATACTAGAACGAGTAATAACGAAGGTTCGAGAAGCATCGAAAAACCTTCTAACACATTTTTTATACGAGGCGCAAAGCATACCTTTGCGCCTCGTTTTTTTATGGCCTTGAGCCAATCACATTTTACAAGAAGACACCATGGCAACATCAAAGATTATCTACACTAAAACGGACGAAGCCCCGGCACTAGCTACATATTCGTTCCTGCCAATCATCAACGCATTTGCAGCCAAAGCCGGTGTTGAGGTTGAATCCCGCGACATATCACTTGCCGCACGTATTCTTTGCAACTTTCCTGACTTCCTAAAAGAAGAGCAGCGTATTCCGGATTCACTTTCCGAACTAGGCGATTTGGCAAAGTCTCCCGACGCTAACATCATCAAACTGCCAAACATCAGCGCATCTATTCCACAATTGAAGGCGGCAATTAAAGAATTACAAGACCATGGGCATGCATTGCCAAACTATCCCGACTCTCCAACAACTGACGAAGAAAAAGATGTTAAGTCTCGATACGATAAAATCAAGGGCAGCGCGGTGAATCCAGTATTACGCGAAGGAAACTCGGACAGACGCGCACCAAAAGCAGTGAAGGAATACGCTAGAAAGAACCCACACAGCATGGGGGCATGGAGCGCCGACTCTGCCTCGCACGTAAGCAGTATGACACACGGTGATTTTTACGGTAGTGAGCAGTCGGTGACACTGCCAAGCGAAACCAGCGTGCGCATTGAATTTAACGGAGCTGATGGCGAAACAACGGTATTAAAAGATAGCCTCGAATTACTCGAAGGCGAAGTCATTGACTCGTCGGTAATGAGCGCGAGCGCTTTAGTTGAGTTTCTATCCGCGCAGCGGGATGACGCCAAATCAAAAGGCGTTTTGTTTTCGGTTCACCTCAAAGCGACAATGATGAAAGTAAGCGATCCGATTTTGTTTGGACACGCTGTAAAGACCTTTTTCGCCGACGTATTTGAAAAACACGGTGCCGCTTTAGCCAAAGCCGGAGTGAACCCAAACAATGGTTTGGGAAATGTAATGAGTCAAATTCAAAACCTACCAGCGGCCGATCGACATGCAATAGAATTAGACATTCATGCTGCAATGGAAAATGGCCCAGACATGGCCATGGTTGACTCTGACAAAGGCATTACCAACTTACATGTACCAAGCGATGTCATCATTGATGCTTCCATGCCAGCCATGATCCGAAATTCGGGTCAGATGTGGAACAAGGATGGCAAGTCACAAGACACGAAGGCCATTATTCCCGACCGATCCTATGCCGGTATTTACCAAGCAACGATAGACGATTGCATCGCCAATGGCGCTTTGGACCCTACCACGATGGGAAGTGTATCAAACGTAGGCCTGATGGCCCAAAAGGCCGAAGAGTACGGATCACACGATAAGACATTTGAGATGAGTGCTGCAGGCACCGTAAAGGTGATCGACGCTGCAGGAAACACATTGATGGAACACGCAGTAGAAGCCGGAGATATTTGGAGAATGTGCCAGGCGAAAGACGCACCGATCCAAGATTGGGTGAAGCTTGCTGTATCTCGAGCGCGGGCTACAAACAACCCCGCCATATTTTGGTTAGACACGAACCGAGCTCATGACCGACAGATCATTGAAAAGGTAAATAAGTATTTACCAAATCACGACACCAACGGATTAGACATTCAGATTCTAACACCTACCGAAGCCACGAAGTTTTCGCTGGAACGCATGCGCAGAGGATTGGATACTATATCTGTGAGCGGCAATGTTTTACGGGATTATTTGACCGACCTCTTCCCTATTTTGGAAGTAGGAACCAGTGCCAAAATGTTGAGCATTGTGCCTCTGATGAATGGCGGTGGATTGTTCGAAACAGGCGCAGGTGGATCTGCACCAAAGCACGTACAGCAATTTGAAAAGGAGAATCACCTACGATGGGATTCGCTTGGAGAATTTTTGGCGTTGGCAGTTTCACTTGACCACTTAGGCACGGTGAACAACAACGACAAGGCGCGCATCATGGGTGCGTGTTTGGATGACGCCACGAGTAAATTCTTATTGAACGACAAAAGCCCATCACGAAAAGTGGGTGAATTGGACAACCGAGGCAGCCATTTCTACTTGGCGATGTATTGGGCGGAGGCATTGACCAATCAAACGGAAGACAAAGGATTGAGTAACGCGTTTGCTCCATGCCTTGCGGCCTTAGCTGACAACGAGCAAGCAATTTTAACCGAAATGAGCAGTGCGCAAGGCCCAGCAATGGACATCGGAGGTTATTATCAACCAAATGAAGACTTGGCTCGGACAGCAATGCGCCCAAGCAAGACATTCAATCAGATCATTGAGATCCAAGCGTTGACAGATTACTAGATCTAAGGTTCTAATTGATACGTAAAGAAAAGGGCGCTGTCGCGTCCTTTTTTATTCCTCGATTTTCAGTTAAGCCTGATACGACGACTGTGAGTTTCCAATAGAGGTGTCTTCCAGGTTTCAAGTAAAAACCAATCGGCTACATTTACCTAAAATGAAACCCAGTCTCGCTTTCTTCTTACTACTATCTACAAACTCTTTTTGCCAAGACCGCGTTCAAGAATTGCTGAACCCATTTCAAGATTCCCTTATGAACTATGGGTTGGTTGCATTGGTAGACGATGGCGCCAAAAAAGAATCGGGGGCCGTTGGTTGGGCATCAGAAGACAATCCAATATCCATCGACAATCGATTTTGCATCGGCAGCGTAACTAAGATGTATACCGCGACGCTTGTTCTAAAATTGCAAGAACTCGGGCAGATGAACATCCAGGATCCGATTTCAAAATACATCGAGCATCATGCGTTTATTGATGGGGAGATAACCGTTAAACAGCTTTTGAATCACACCAGCGGCCTGATGGATATCAGTGACGCAAAGCTTGCAAACATTGCTCTCCTTGAACCTGATAAAGATTACAACGACGCCTACCTACTTAGCCTTATCACTGCAATCGACTTTGATCGCGGAACCAAGTACGCCTACTCCAATACGAACTACTTTCTGCTTCGTAAAATCATCGAAAAGATCACGGACAACCCGTATCGAGATGTTTTAACAGAACTGATCATCGACCCGCTTCAACTGGCCAGCACATTCCCCTATCACTCAAACGAAATTGAAGGCCTTGCCCACCCGATTCTTGGAGATCAAGACTTACACGAAATCTCTAAAACGGCCACAAATCGAATATCCGTTGGCATTGGAAACATTGTAAGTGATGCGAACGATGTGAACACATTTCTACGGGCGCTATTCATTGATAAAACTATTCTAAATGAAGAATCGCTTTCTCAAATGACGAATTTTCAAAGGCACGGAAAAACGAAGATTGGCTTAGGGGTATTCGAAGAATCCTTTGGCGGCAAAACGGTCTATGGCCACACAGGTAGGGCAATTAGCTATATCGCCTATGCGCACGTTGACGTAGAATCCGGCACCAGTTATGTACTTCTTTGCAACAACGCCAATGACCCGTATATCGATGAGGCGATCGAGAATGTTTGCGAGTAGTTGCGGAGCAAACGCTGCACCTTAACGATCCAAATTAGCATGACAGTTCCGTATACCGCACCTTCGCATTCACTACCTTATGATTTACGTACTAACATAGCCTAGACAAGCTTCAAACGACTCCACCATGAATCCGAAACAGATTTTTGCCACACTTTCAATTGTTGCCCTTGCCACCATTGGCCTAGCCTCCGTGTTCATTCCAACTGCGCTCTGGACCTTAGTTCTGGTTGCACCAATCGTGTTAATCGGAATAGTTGATTTAGTTCAAACAAAGCATGCCATTCGAAGAAACTTCCCAGTCGTGGGTAATTTCAGATACATATTGGAAGGTATTCGACCAGAGATTATGCAATATTTTGTGGAAACGGATACGGATGGTGCGCCGATAAATAGACTTTTTCGAACTCTAATTTATCAGCGTTCAAAAAAGGTGAACGATACCACCCCTTTTGGCACGCAATCGGACGTTTATGCCGAGGGGTACGAATGGATGGATCATTCCATTTACGCAAAAAACCATTCTGACTTCAAAGATGACCCACGTGTAATGGTAGGCGGATCTGACTGCCCCAAACCTTATTCATCCAGCATATTAAATATATCAGCCATGAGCTTTGGTTCTTTGAGTAAAAACGCAGTTCTTGCCTTAAACACGGGGGCGAAGATTGGCGGCTTCGCTCATAACACAGGCGAAGGAGGTGTCAGTCCGTATCATCTTGAGCCAGGTGGTGACCTAATCTGGCAAGTTGGTACGGGATACTTTGGATGCAGAACAAAAGATGGGAATTTCAGCCCTGATAATTTTCAAAAAAATGCCACCCTTGACAATGTGAAAATGATCGAAATTAAAATATCTCAAGGCGCAAAACCGGGTCATGGAGGCATTTTACCAGCCTCAAAAAACACCGAAGAAATTGCGGCCATTCGCAATGTGGAACCGCATACTGACGTGCTGTCTCCTCCAGGACACACCGCTTTTTCTGACCCGGAAGGTTTGATGCATTTTGTGAAGCAATTACGCGATCTATCCGGTGGAAAGCCAGTGGGATTCAAATTGTGTGTTGGCAAAAAATCGGAATTTGAGGACCTATGTAAAGCGATGATTTCTACAGGAATAAAACCAGACTTTATTTCAATTGATGGCGGCGAAGGTGGCACAGGGGCGGCACCCATTGAATTTTCAAATTCACTGGGTATGCCACTAAGGGATGGACTTGTGTTTGCGGTTGACACCTTAATCGGTTACGACCTAAAAAAAGAAATACGAGTTATTGCCTCGGGTAAAGTGTTTAGTGGGTTTCACATTGCACGTTTAATTGCGATTGGAGCAGACATGATAAGTAGCGCGCGCGCAATGATGTTGGCAACTGGGTGCATTCAGGCGTTGCAATGCAATAACAACACATGCCCTACCGGAGTTGCCACTCAGGATGAAAGCCTAATGAATGGATTGGTAGTTAAAGATAAGTCTGTTCGGGTGGCCAATTTCCATGAAGGAACCGTGGATAGCTTTGTTGAATTAATGGCCGCTTCAGGGGTTTCAAACCCGCGAGACTTGAGCAGAAGACATGTGAACCGAAGGTCGAGTATGAATCAGGTCCAGAAGTATGATGAAATGTTTCCCGATGCAAAGGCCGGGGCCTTTTTGCAACGTGCAGATCCCGTTCTGAGCTAATTCGATGATGATTAAACTTCTAAGAAAATCAATCCCCGTCCACCCAATTTCAAAGCCTAAAAAATGACAAGTCCTACAAAAACGCTAGAAGACCTAATAAAGAAATTCAAAGGGCTTGATGACAAATCCTTGTTAAACGTGATTGATAATATCGCGGAGTACACTGTGGAGGCGAAGGAGGCGATTTCGACCATTATTGAGGAAGAAGGAGGCCTTGAAAATGTGAAGCTTCGCATGAAGGCTGAACAAGAAAAAGAAGCGGAAGCAAATCGAATTAGAAGGCTTACCCAATCGTTGTTTGAACAGAATATGCAACAGACTGAGATTCTTGCGAAGGTCACCAGTTCACTCCTATCTGAGCCCGAAATCTCAGAATTGGTTGCAAAAACGATCGCGGATTTAGAACACGAACAGGCAGATTTAAAAGTCAAACCAAGGACGATACTTGGCGGAATTTTGGGTGCTGCGATTGGCGGCACTATTGGTGGGGTGTTTTGGGGCGCGTCGATGATCTACTCAGGCCGAATGATATTCTTTTTTGTTTTCGGCGCAGGCCTATTGTCTTATGGACTCATACGCCTGTTTACCAACCAATCTCGAAAGAATGTGGTTGTATTGCTCCTTGTAGTTGCTTCTACCCTGTATGCACTTGCCCTTGGCCAAATCCTCTATGAGGTCATTGGGTATCAGGGCAGTTAAAATTTGAGAGAGAGAAAACTCGGTCCTAGCCACGGTGTAAGACCCATACGAGGCCTACTGAAACAGAACATCGAAACATGTACCTTGCTAAACAAAAAAACCATGAAGAAAGGAAAACTCATAGCTACATTGGTATTGTGCGCAGCACTATTTGGCGCATGTGGAAATCAAAAACCAGAGGCAGAGCTGCATGATCACGACCACGACCACGCTGCCCATTCAGAGCATGAAACTGAGCCGGCGATGGAAGAAGAAGCAGCACCAGAAAACACGCTCGTGTTGAACGAAGGATTGCGCTGGGAAGCGAACGCAGAAACGACTGAGGGAGTGAACAACATGATCGCCTTAATGTCCGATTTTAGCGATTCCGATAACCTAGAGGCCTACGCACCACTTAAGGCAAGCTTAGAAGCAGAATTCAAAATGATCTTCGAGAAATGCACCATGACAGGAGAGGCGCATAATCAACTACACAATTTTCTAATCCCAATTAAAGAGGCGCTAGGGAAATTTGAAGCGTCTGACTTGAAACAATCACAAGAAAACTTTGCTGCGCTCAATGCGCATTTAACAGAATACGCTAAGTTTTTCGAGTATAGAGAACGGTGAATAGCCTGATTTCTGATACAGTAATTTGAAAAGTTGACGCAGGATTACGCACTTTAATCCACGATTAACAGCCTTCCGAATCGTTGATAAATTCTAATAATGAGGATGGTGAGGCGAGCGATATTTTAACACGAACAATTACCTTGTTCGCTTTAATGGAATCAGAGGACGTCCAACCAGAAAAGGCTCGGCTTGTAGATAACCGAGAACCAGCAAGGAGCCAAAGTAACCTTATTGAAATGGTCATAATCCTGAAGTATAGATCATGAAATCAAGCAACGAAAAAACCAAAGAGTCGGAAAATCAAGCAATTGCGAACGATACTGCTCAGTTGAAAAAAAGCAATAGGTCGGCACCAAAAACATTGGACAATAGACCCCAAGCCGCCGCTCAACAAAAACTACAGGACCTTGTCAAAGACAGTCCCCGAGCAAATCAAACGGCTCAATTGAAAGCGATGGTTGAAAATAGCACAGTCGACGGTCAATCAATTATTCAGAAAAAAGAGAACAACACCGGCCTACCAGATAACTTAAAGTCGGGCATGGAAAATCTAACTGGTCAATCTTTGGACGATGTCCAAGTGCATCGCAATTCTGACCAGCCTGCTCAACTCAACGCACATGCCTACGCTCAAGGCACAGATATTCATCTAGGTCCAGGACAAGAAAAACACCTTCCGCATGAGTTGGCTCACGTAGTTCAACAAAAAGAAGGACGTGTTCAGCCAACCAAGCAATTGAAGGATAAGGTGGCTATAAACGACAACGCGGCGTTAGAGAAAGAGGCAGATGACTTAGGAGCGCAGGCCACCAAAGGAGGAAATGACTCAACGGCACAATTAAAATCAAAATCTGGAATTTCTGACGCACCAATTCAACGAAAATGGGTTGAGGATGGGGGAGTTCAAATGTGGGATGTAATGGATGGTGGTGTAGCGTGGTTTGCAAAAGGACCCGAGGAAATGTGGTACAACATTCCCGATGAAAGCCTAGTAGCTCCCGACAAGCTCGACGATTATAAGGCACATGCTGGAGAAACAAAGACGTATGATCAGTGGCAGGCCCTACAAATAACCATTGAACAACCTTCTACTTTCGAAAAAGCAGTCGACGCCGTGGCCGACCCGATCGATGACGCAAATACCGTAGCAGGAGCCGTGGTTGACGTGAGTGGAGGTGTGAATTTTAATGCCCTAAAAGATGTCAAAGACAATGGTGCTGCGGCAACGGCTAAAAACGCCAAAATAGATGGTCAGCATCAGTTTATGGACAAGGCAGGCTCAGCCTTGGCAGTGGTGGGTGGAACCATTAGCACGTACAAGGCTTGGAAAGAAGCCGATAATCCAGGCGAACAGGCGTCAGCGGTGGCAGAGACAACAAAAACGGTGGCTAGCGCAATTGAAACTGCCGGCAAACTTGGAGTTAAAGCCATTGGCGGCAGCGATGCCCTCATGGATAATATTTTACCAGGAATTGGGTCTGGATTAGGCGCGTTCCAAAATGTAATGAAGGGCGTGGCCCTGAATTCCAGCAGAAAAAGCGTGAAGCAGCTCGAAGAAGAAGGCGATAAGAGCAAACGCGTCGAACTAGCGGCATACTTGAAGCGCGTATCGATGAAACTTGGATTAGAGGCATTAGACTTCTTGTTTCATGCCACAGAGGCGATTACAGCCTTTGCTGGATTGGCTCCGATTTTCGCTGGCGTTAAAGCCATTCACTCCGTTGTTAACTTGTTCAAAGCGGGCGCGGGCAAGTACCACGAGTATGTAGCCAACAAAGCCGAACAAGCAGATTCAAGAGTTACCGCCGGTGGCAGTGAAGACGCTGATGTTGATAGAGAAAAATACAAGGCATTATCAGCTCAATTGGACGCGAGTGGTGACAGTTTTGATCCAAACAAAGCATCAGCAAGGGAAATTGTTATGCTTGCAGAGAAGTATCAAAATGCGAGAGACGCTATTGGGAAATTACCAGATTCCGCTTCAGGGGAGGAGATCGCCGCTGCACAAAAATTGAGTGCACACTCGAAAACGATGTTGAATAGAAGGATTCTCTATTATAACAACAGATTCTGGCCAAAACCAAGCTTGACCGAAGACAACGCAATGGATCTTATGAAGATTCATAAAAATGTTGTGGCAAGTATTCTGAATCAAGCACAACAAGAAAAGAAGGCCTTAAGCAGATATCGAAAGATGTTCCCTGAACAAAAGGACAAAGCATTAGAAGAATATTACAAAGGCCAGAATATTCCTGAAAATCCGGTGTCACCTGAGGATATCGATTTAACAAAGATCGAGGCAATGCAAAACGCGGATTACTTCTGGGGGAAGACAATGAAGCAAATCAAGCTTGTTGGCAAAAGGACATTCTTTAGTGATAGCCAGATCATGACTAATCTCGAGAAAAGAATAGCAGGTAATAAAGATATTTACCTACCGACCTTAATCAAACAAGACTCAAAACTATTTACGGATACCATGGATGACAAAACATACAAAGCATGCGTCGCCACTTACGTTAAGAAAATATCATTTTAAGAATGGAGAATTATAAAGACTACATCAAGGCCGAAATCAAAAACCTTGAGGCAATTGAAATTAAAGAGCAAAACATAGACGGACAGGATACCATCATGTTTACGATAGCCTTGAATAAGAAAATATTCACGTTCATCGTATTCCATTCTACACACGATGGATTGGTTATTATCCAAACGTTCACCACGTTTCATGCCTCCTACTCCGCACCTGATGTTGAGTTCTATCAGATTTTGGATGAAATGAATTTATCCAGTGTATTGGGCAATCTCTTCTTTACAAAAGAGGGGGAAAACCATCACATCTCATACAGGTCAAACTACCTATCGAGAGAGGATGATTTTAATGGGCATTCATCTTTCAAGGAGTTTTTGGCAGCGTCTGTTGGCATGATCGACAAGTATGATGGCGAATTAGCCATCCTATAACAAGGATAGTTTAGACTCGAAACAAAAGTCATTGAACACGTGTCCAAATGGCTTCTCTTTTACTAAACAAATGTGACGACCAAGACGGGATCGACTTGCCAATAACACTATATACTTTAGGAGATCATCGATGATTTTTCTCAGCAAACTAGGTTGATAAAACCTCTAGCTTATAATAGCTTTATACTATGTTAATTTTACCGAAACATCCGTCTTAATTGTCAACAGCGCATGTTAGAAATCCGTCCTCTCAACAATTTATCTGTCCACCTCAATCGTCTAATACACGGCCGTCTTTGGCTGAAGGTGATTATAGGATTGGTTTTGGGTGCGGGACTTGGTATTTTGATCAACCCTTCTACCGGACTCGTTTCGGAGACTCTGAGCCTTTCCCTGGCCAGTTGGCTCGACCTTCCTGGACAGGTCTTTATGCGGTTGGTTCAAATGATTATGATTCCCTTGATTTTCGCTTCGATCATTTCAGGGATAGTAGGCAACACATCAGAGAACCTAAAAACCTTTGGGCTTCGGCTCTTGCTATATTTCATCGCAGGCCGAGTTTATGGTAATAAAGCAAGATCAAGCAATCCAAACAATTCCAAAAAATGTGGGATATGATCAGGCAGCTGCCTGCGCGGAAGGCGCACATTACGCCTATAATTTCATCAATAAGGTTCAGCTAAACAAAGGAGATAAAATCCTTGTGAATGGTGCTACTGGAGCAATTGGATCGGCACTTTTCCAGATTCTAAAAAGCATTGGAATCTACGTTACAGCATTTGGGAATACCAAGAACATGGAACTTCTGATATCACAGGGAGCCGACAAGGTTTACAACTATGAAACTGAAGATTTCACACAGATCGACAATGATCAGTACGATTTTGTTTTTGATGCCGTAGGGAAAAGCTCATTTGGAAAATGCAAGAATCTACTAAAACCAAAGGGCATCTATATATCATCAGAGCTAGGACCGGGATCCGAAAATTTGTACTTGCCATTTATCACCTCATTACAAGGCGGTAAGCGTGTGGCATTCCCGTTTCCCAAGGATAAAAAGCAAAGCATCTCGAGCATACGGCAATTGCTTGAAAACGGAAAATTCAAGCCTGTCATTGATCGAACATATACTCCCGAAGAGGTAAGAGACGCATATGATTATGTGCAAAGTGGAAACAAAACCGGAAACGTATTGATTGACTTTTCCCGTGCGGAAGAGTCATCTTAGATAAACTCTTGGTTTCATAAAGCTGGGTTCACATTATACATCTCATGTTTGATCCAGGAGTTTGCATTTTACTTTAGCAGTCTCATTGACAAATGACCCAAAAACGATACACCCTTCTTAACTCCATCCTGATTCTAATCGGGATCATCCTGCTTTATGAGGTGGTCAGGAATTCGATGCGCGACGGCGATTTTGTTGGCTATGTGCTGGCTGGAAACGATGTGTTGAATGGTCAATATCTATATGGAAGCTATTTAAACACATGGCCTCCGCTCTTTTCGATTTTTAGCGT
>ENA-OQVM01000729-OQVM01000729.1-marine-metagenome-genome-assembly--contig:-NODE-729-length-48647-cov-4.416492_pt1 | contig 48647 bp, 41 predicted proteins | sample MGYA00237776_ERZ505498 | MGnify/ENA primary metagenome ERZ505498 (study PRJEB26159, sample SAMN06265151) | marine metagenome | isolation source: Helgoland LTER site | place: Germany:Helgoland, sampling...
GCTGCGCCGGAAAATGTTGGTATTGATGCTCTGTGCATGCAACAAGGGTGAAGGAGATGGCCCAAAGCCTATAAAGTACATCTATTAATAAAATATTACCCTTAGGAGCCTCTAGAGTCGAAGGAGCGAGACCTAACTATGAAAGCTACCGCTATGAGCTTTGGAAAGATTTAAAAGAAAACTATTGGACTTTTGACTTTATAGGAACACAATCAGATAATGCCGGTTACCCCTTTTTTAATGATGATGAGTTTGATGTTGATCACGAAGGACGTGGGGGATGGACTTCCGGTGAAATTTTATAGGGTCTTGATGATTGGTTAAGTCAAACTGGTCCTCCAGATATAGTTTTACTCAGTTCTCCTGGTGCTAATGATGCATTACAGGGGCTGTCCTATTCACAGGCGGTTTCTAACATTAATGCCATAATAGACCTTCTTCAAGTAGGTAACCCAAATGTGACTATTATCATAGAACAAATGGCTCCTGGGCGTTCCGATATAATGACTACTGAATTAACCGATTTTTTTGAGCAAATGCAACAAGAGGTTTTAAACATGACAACCGGCCAAACGACATCAACCTCACAAGTCCTTTCTGTAGATCTATTTACGGGGTTTAATAATGATTTATTGGCTGATGATGTACATTACAATGAGTCAGGTGCAGATTTTATTGCCAACAGGTACTATAATGTCCTTGTGAACATTTTAGAATAAGGAAAACATATTCAAAAATGAAACCACTGTTTACAGCATTCTTATATCTAGTTCTCAACAGCTTTTACGATCAACATGAAAACCCTATTGATTTACATTGTGAAAGTGTCGTTTTTCTTGATGGCAGCGTTAAAATGATGCAGGTGAAAGAATTTAAAAAAACAAAATTTCAACATGAATGTTTTTCAATCCTTAAAAAACAAGTTTTTTGGAGCGCCTATTGACTTCACGGCTCTCGTGAAAGATGAGGCCACTATTTACAATGTGCGATCTCCTCAGGAGTTTAAATCAGGGCATGCGAAAAAAATCGAAAATAGAATGACTCAAAGGTAAAGCAGTCTTATTGGTTTGTAAACCTGGTGCAAGAGCTCGAATGGCAAAATCGATCCTTAAAAGGGAGGGGGTTGTTGCCCATAATCTGAGGGCTTGGCAAAAAGCAAATGATTTATACATCATAAAAAGAGGTCCTTATTAACTACACCCATGAATAAGTAATCCCTATAACGTCCTCTAGATTAACCACAGCATGGTGACAGCCGGCCGGAATATATACGACTTCCTTTTCATGTTGAATAAAAACCTGTAACTCATCCAATGCTCCCGGCTCAGAGAGCTCCGTATAGGCATCAAGAAACCATTGCATTGCGCTTGTTTTAATCTGACCGTAGCGCATGTTTTTGGTTTCTACAAATCGATTGTTTTTATCTGAATAAGGAAACATAATCCACAGCTTTTTGCCTGATACAAGATAATTGAGGGCTTCTGAATGAATATGTAAATGCGTTCCAGAGTACTTCCCTCCAGCGAAGAGTCTTGAAATTCTTAAATCACGGATAGTTTTTTTTTTGAAAAAAGAGGGCATTGGTATTAGCTCGGGAATTAAGGAACATGCAATAGGGTCCTTAAGAATATTATGAAAAACATATTTACGATTATCCTTTGGCATTACGCGCTTTATGAATTCATCAAAACTTAATGATCCCACTAGTTTTGTCGCCTCTCCTGATGTGGCATACTGTACTTCGACCTCCTTCAGTTTGGAGCAGAATGGTCCTGCAGCAATCAAGTCTGGCATGGTCAATAAATGAACCTTTTTCTTTAAAGAACTGAGGTTTTTGATTGTGCTGTACTCTCTTTGTAAAGGAGCTAATAGCGAAATCCCTTCGAGGTATTGCCCAAAGCGCTTCTCACTGTTTTTCTTTTTAAAAATTCCAAACATGGTTCAAAAATCGATTTGCTCTAAAATACAAAAAAGGCTAAACCAAAAACCGAAACGGGGCAGGTTTGTCATTTGGGCTATCCAGTGAATACGGCCGGGTGGAATTTGACTGGTACAGCTTATATTCGAGATATGTGGGGGGGGTAATGCTGATTTTGATGTAGTTATTCTAACCAAACGAACACAAGCGGTGGTGGAGTCTTTTTCACAGAGCCCTGTATTTATCTACTTGTAACCAATGGCATGTCTATTTTGATTTTCGTGCTTGGGAAGGTAACGGTGCTTAAGGCTTGGCCTTCTGATTTTTAGACGTCCCTCCTACCGGCTTTTTTTTCTGGCGGTGGTTTTGGTGATATTGATGTTAATGTACACAAAACATTTAGAATAGTACATCATTAACATTTTTTATGTTATTTCTTGGTGTTTAATGGGTTATCAGGGTAAATCGTTAAAAACCATGAACAAATTTGCATCACTCATCGTTGTGCCCATTTTACTGCTTGGGTGCAAAGAAAACTCCGCATTGTCAGATGTTGAGCTTTCTGATCCAAAATTAATTTCTCCAGAAATAACCATTACCAAAACACTCAATAACCGGGGTAGAGAACAGACAGAGCTTGTTGTTTTCCTTAATGACAAAAACAACAATAGTATAGATCTATTAAAAGGTGGGGTTACACTTAATAATGAAAAACTAGGAATACAAACAGAATGGGGAGGGGCGCCATATTACACCTTAAACAATCTGGAACTTTATGCGAATACCAAATACAACTTTGTGGTTTCTCTAGCAAATGACAATAGCTATAACTGCAATGTTCTCTCTCCTGGAGATTTAATTAACTCATTTAATGTTCCGGAATATCATAACATGAACAACGACTTAAGTGTTTCATGGGGAAATTTGACTTCAAATGCGTCAACCCGTTATGCTCTCGAAATTTCAAATGACAACACACTTTCTAAAGAAATAAACTTAAGTCAAAGTGTTATAAAAAATGGCGGATATATTATTTCTTCCCGTCTTTTAAAACAACTTAGTGAAGGGCAAAGAGGTGATTTTATCATTACGTTGAAAGCATCAACAAAAGGAAAGGTAGATCACCGTTTTGACGGAGGAACCATAAAAATAATACAGCTTATAAACCGGCAAGTAACACTAGATTTAGGTGAGGTGGATGCAGCTATTTTCACCAATGAAGACACCGAAGAATACCAACACAAGGTTGCGCCAAAAACCCCAAAATTAGTTCCCGAGTTTGGTTGGTTGAAATTCGTTCTAACCGGTGCTGGCGGACTTCTCTTCGGGTTTCTTTTATTTTCATTTATCCAAAAAAGAAAAAACAAGAAGCAATAGAATTGATCCAATGTGGTGTTTACTGTTTTTTCGTTTGTACTTTTGAGTCGTGAACCTAGAACAGTTTTTTACATCCTTAAACACGGAAAAAGACAAGCTCCCTATTCCAAAAAGTTTTAACTATCCTTTTAATCACGAACCAAACGAGATTTCATTATTCGCGGCATCAATACTAAAAAACAAGCTCCAAAAAAACGAGGTGAACCACAACTTTGATGCTCTTGGAAAAATGTTTGGTGTTCTTGTGGTTGAGGAACCTAGCGGCTCCTTTGGGTTTTTAAAAGCTTTTTCAGGTAAGCTAGACAATAATCTCAAACCGAAGGGTTTTGTTCCTCACCTTTTTGATGTTCATGATGAAAAATGTTTTTTTAAAATTGGGGAAAAGCAAATAGACATTCTAACAGAAGAGGTCAACCAGCTTCAATCGGCTGAAGATTACCTGTCTCTAAAAAAAACTCTTTTTGACTTCCGAAAAAAATCTGAAGAAACGGTTTTAGAAATGAAAAAACAACTTAGACTCGGAAAAGAAAAAAGAAGAAAGGAACGGTTAAAACAAAAAGAAATATTATCGACTAAAGATTTCTTTATCCTAAATGAAAAGCTAAACGAGCAAAGTAAAAGTGACCAACTGTCTTTTAAAAAAGAAAAAAAAGCATTCAAAAAAAAGCACCTACTTATCGAAGATGCGCTCAAAACAGAAGAGTATAAAATCATCGCTAAAAAACAAGAAAGAAAAAACCTCTCTTCAAGTTTACAAACAAAACTATTTGAAAGTTATTCTTTTTTAAGCGCGAAACGGGAACAAAAAAACCTAATAGAGTTGTTTGAAGAAACCGCCTTCAAGCTTCCTCCTTCAGGTGCTGGAGAGTGCTGTGCACCAAGGTTATTACAATTCGCTTATTCGAACCACTTAAAACCCATATGCTTTACAGAGTTTTGGTGGGGAGCATCTCCTAGTTCTGAGATACGATCTCATAATCAACACTACCCCGCTTGTCGTGGAAAGTGCGGGCCAATACTTAAACACATGCTTCAAGGTCTTTCGGTTGATGCGGATCCTTTAACGCCCACAAGTGAAATTGAAAAGGTTGTTGTGCTGTACGAAGATGAAGATATTATTGCTGTTGAAAAGCCTGCAAATATTTTGTCCGTTCCGGGAAAAGAAATTACCTATTCTTTGTCCAGTATCATTCAAAAACAATTTCCCAATATTGAAGGGCCAGGACTGGTTCATCGTCTTGACTATGAAACCTCTGGGGTGGTTCTTGTTGCTAAATCACTTACTGTTTATAAATCACTTCAGGCTCAATTTACTTCTCGAACGATCAAAAAAAAATATATTGCAATTTTACAAGTACCTATTACAAATGAGCGTGGTACGATTTCACTTCCTTTGAGGTCTGACGTTATTAATCGTCCAAGACAGTTGGTGTGTTTTGATTATGGAAAACAAGCGACCACTGAATATCGTCAAGTTAAATTTGATGAAACTGGTATTCGTATTGAGTTTCATCCAATTACTGGACGCACTCATCAATTGAGGGTTCATGCCGCACACAAATTGGGGTTAAACAGCCCCATTAAGGGAGATCGCTTATATGGAACAACGGATAGGCGATTGTTTCTTCATGCAGAAAAAATTGTTTTTCAGCACCCTGTGTCTGGAAAAATCACGGAAGTCGTTTCTTCTGTTCCATTTTAATTATCCGATGGCTCTATCCAGTCTCCGTTATCTTTGATTAATTCAACCAACGCTTCCACGGCTTCGGTTTCTTGTATGTTTTTTTTGACTACTGTTTTTTCCTTGTAAAGATTGATTTTTCCAGGTCCCGTGCCGACGTATCCATAATCAGCATCCGCCATTTCTCCTGGACCATTTACAATACATCCCATAATACCTATTTTCAAGCCCTTTAAGTGATCTGTTCTGGCCCTGATTTTAGCCGTTGTTTCTTGGAGATCAAATAACGTTCTTCCACAAGAAGGACAAGAGATGTATTCCGTTTTTGAAATTCTTGTTCTTGTGGCCTGAAGAATACCAAACGAGGTTGTGTTGATTAATACATTGGAATGTTTTGCTTGTAACCAAATCCCGTCACCAAAACCGTCAATGAGCATTGAACCCGAATCGATTGAGCTATACAACTGAAAAGTTTCTGCGTCTTTCTCTTCAGACGAGACCTTTAATACGACCGGATTCGTTATTAAGATTTCGTGCATCCTCATGTAAAGACTTCTGAATAACTGTGTTTTGTTATCGAAATCCGTTTCAACAATTAAGACCGCGTTGGGGTAGTTTGAAATTGATGGTGAAACGGGCTCTTCCGCCTTAATCGTTAGAAAGAACACTTGGTTGAAGTCCAACTTAGACAGGTTACCCATATCAACGATCGGATAAAACCGTTCTTTCTCTGAATAGTTTTCTTTCCAATTGCTGTAATCACAAACAGCCGCTAATGTTCCTGGTATTTCAAATGAAATCGCTTTTTCTCCGATATAAACATAATCTGCTGCTTGGTCCATTATGTGCCACTTATCGAGCTTTACAGAGTAGTTGTATCCAAAACTAAAGAGGTTGGCGGGAGTAATTTTATCTTTATTTGATAAGTCTGAAAAAACCACAGGGACATTTGATCCACCTATATTTAAAATAGAATGCGCCTCTCTTTTTTTGTATGAAAAAGGATTATAAACCTCGCTATTCTTACAATCAGGAAGCTTGAGCGCGTTTTGATTGTTATATTTTGCGATTATTTTTTGTGCTACAGGAATTTCTGCCTCAGGTTCTTCAGTGAGCGAAACCCTAATCGTATCACCTATTCCATCTTCCAGCAAACAACCTATACCAACAGCTGATTTAATTCTTCCATCTTCTCCATCTCCTGCCTCGGTTACCCCAAGGTGTGTTGGATAACAGTGTTTGTTTTCCAACATACTTGCCGTTAAAAGCCTATACGCCTGAACCATTACCAAAGTATTACTTGCCTTCATTGAAATGACAAGGTCAAAGTATTCATTCTTTTCACATATTCGAATAAACTCCATTGCAGACTCCACCATTCCTTCTGGCGTATCTCCGTATCTGCTTAAAATCCGATCTGATAAAGAGCCGTGATTGGTTCCTATTCTCATAGCCGTTTTATGCTCTTTACATAATAAAACAAGAGGGGTGAATTTTTTTTCTATTCTTTCGAGCTCTGCCTGATAGCTTTCATGTGTATACTCAATTTCTTCAAACTTTTTCTTATCCGCATAGTTTCCTGGGTTGACGCGCACCTTTTCGACTATTCTGCTCGCAATCTCTGCCGCATTTGGTGTAAAATGAATGTCGGCAACCAGAGGGGTACTGAATCCTTTTTTCCTAATCTGATTTTTTATTGGCTCTAGGTTTTCTGCTTCGTTTTTACTTGGAGCGGTTAACCTTACCAATTCGCTTCCTGCTTCAATCATTCGTATTGACTGGGCAACAGATTTTTCGGTATCCATCGTGTCTGTCGTAGTCATAGACTGAACTCTTATGCTGTTTTCTGCTCCTAAAGGAAGGTCTCCGATAAAAACTTCTTTAGTAACAAGACGAGACCTGTTTAATAGGTCCAAGCAATATTGTTTTTTTCTTTCTAACATTTGTTCTCAATAATCTATAGTTCAACAAAATTAATATTTGTTTGTTCCTAACAACTTATACTTCAAAAGTTTGGTTTTTGGTTAATTTAAAGGCAGTTTAAAAGCAAATTCGCTACCCTTGCCTTCTTCTGAGTTGAACCAGATTTCACCACCATGATTTTCAATAATTTGTTTTACTAAAGAAAGCCCTATACCACTACCCGTTGATTTAGTAGTAAAGTGAGGTATAAAAATCTTTTCCCTGTCTATGTCTTTAATTCCAGAACCGTTGTCAGAAACACTTACAATAACTTTATTCTGTTCTTTTTTGCAGCGAATAATGATTTCCCCTTCTGATTTATTATAAAGGGATTGTATAGAGTTTTTAATTAAGTTGTTAAACACCTGAATAATTTGTGCTTTATCTATTAAAATGTCGATGTTATTATGAACAACCTTTAGCGCTATAGTATAGTTGTCCCTATCGTCATAAACGACGAGAATACTTTGAATAATGGATATTAAATTTTGTTTTTCTTTTAGAGGTTGAGGCATTCTTGCAAAATTCGAAAACTCATTTGCAATTCTTGCTAAGCCATCAATTTGTTCAATAATAGAATCAACCACTTTTTTAATTCGTTCAGTAGATTCTTTTGGTTTTTTAGGGTCGTACACCCTCAGTAAGTGTTGCACGCTTAGCTTCATTGGAGTTAGTGGGTTTTTTATTTCGTGGGCAACTTGTCTTGCCATTTCTCTCCAAGCCGTTTCTCTTTCTGTTCTTGTTAGTTTATCTGCTGAACGTTCTAGCTCCTCTATTTTTTGATTATACGCCTTAACGATTAGTCCAATTTCATCATTGGCTGTATAGTCTATCTTTTCGTTTTTTGAGCCCAGTTTTAACCTTGACAAGTTTTCTTGAAGAATTTGTAATGGTCGAGTAAGCCAATTAGAAATAACCAAAGAGAGAATAATAGATAGCGCTAAGAGAAACATAAAAACATTTATAATTGCAACTAAAAAAGCCTGTATTTGATTTTCGTAATCTTCTTGTTGACCAAAATGCTGAAGATTTATAAACCCAATTGTTTTTCCTTGCTTATTCATTATTGGTTTGTAAGAAGAGGTATAAACAAGACTTCCTATATTTTCTTTTTGAGCATAATTTATTTTCTCTCGTTTTTTTAAGCTTTCGATCGCGATGGGATTGATTTGTTCACTTAAAAGTCCTGCGTTAAAAACTTTCTGTCGAGAAGATGAAATTAAAAAACCTTTTTCGTCGTAAATATTAATGTCTGTTAAAAACACCCGAGAAAGCTTACTTAGTGTTTTTTCTAAAAAATCCCCATCAACAATAATGTCGATTTTATCCATTTTTGCGGCTTTGTTTTTTAGCTCTTCAGAAACAGATTCAAGTTTTTCATTGATTACCCTTTTATTATAGTTGGTGTATTGGTTTTTAACAAATAAACCGCTTCCTGCACCAAATAAAAACAAAGACAAAACAACCATTGAAACCAATATGGCTTGAATTTTAAAAGCCAATGAAATGGTTTTTGATACTCTCGGATTCATTCCTCTCGAAAACAACAAGAAAGTCAACCTCAATAGCCCCATTACACAAAAGATATAAGCATAAGGGGTAAACACGGCTAATCCTTGTGGTTTCTTTTTTGATAGAACCACCGCGCTTTCATAAGGCCCTTTCAAAACATAATGAGATTGACCGTCAAATGAGTGTATGTTATTAATTGTATCCGTGTATGAGTTTAAATAAACCGGGTAACTATAAGCACCAAAAGACCTTCTCAGTTTTCCTTTTTTGTACTTGGCTATTGAGTATTTCTTTAAATAATCCAAGGTGTTGGCTTTATTTGAAATTAACAGTCTAGGAAAACCTATTTCTTCGGGAATTAATTTTGATTTTAAAGAGATAAAAAGGACCCCTGCTGTTTCTTTATTGTTCTCTTTCTTTATCTCTTGTTTTATAACATAATTTATCCCAGATGTAGCATCTGGGATAAAATAAACATTGGGATTAATTTCTGGTGTTTTTCCTTTTTCGGCAATGAGCTGTACCCAGCCCGAATAATCCTGACTTTCATTAACGACCACCGTGTTTTTCAATGAGTCAAAAAGATTAAAACTCATTTCATATCCTTCCCAAAACCCATTAAAATACTTGTTTTCCATAGCGTTTGAAAACTTGGAAGGAGTAAGGTTTTCTTGTTTTCCAGAAATGATTTTAATGAGATAGTTGGATTGCTTTATTTTGTCAGAAAGAGAAAGGTAGTTTAGTTCCAATTGAACATCTCGCTCTGAAATAATTTTTTTTGCCAGCACTTTTCTCGATTGAATGTCTTTTTTGATGTTGAAAACAGTTAACAATGAAACCATTGCAGAGGTGAGTATAATCGTGCTAAACACAGACCTTAAAAGTCTTTGTTTAAATGATGTTTTATTTAAAAAAACGAGATTTGTTATTGCCAAAGAGATCGGCAAAGCCATTGAAAAAGTGGTGTCCTCTAGAATAAATAGTTCAAGAAGGAAAAACACCGAGCATAAAAGAAACATGAGGCCTACGGCTCTTCCTTTTGAATCCCTTAACAGGCTATTGAATATGGTTCTAAACAGAACATTATACGATAAAAAAAGCAATACAAAGAGAGCTATTAATCCATATGAATAAGGTTTCAGTTCAAATAAATTATCTAAACCTATTGGAACACTTGAATGATTCAAAACAAAGGGTATTATTCCTTCAACAAACCACCAAACTCCAATGAGAACAAACGGCTTCCATAATAAGCCTTTTTTATTTTTAATTATTGGTAAATATGATATTCCTAATAAAATAAAAGCCAATGAAGGAATTATAACCCCCATCGTAAACAGGTTTGGAATAAACTCGTTGTAGGCAAACAACTTTGGTGATAAAAGCTTGGAGGAAATAAGACCCGAAATACTTATAAAGTATAGAGAAAGAAGCCAGAGGCCTATTCCATATGATCGGTTTTTTATCGAATTAATGGTAAGTACTAAAAAGAGTATTAGTACCCATGATAATCCAGCAAACAAGAGTAGATATCCATTTGTACTTTTGTTTACTTCTTTGGTTATTACATACGAAAAGCAGTATTTCCCTTCTTTGTTTCGTATTATTGATCCTTCTTGCTCGTCTAAGGAAAGCTTAAAGTTTTTAGTGGTTATGTTTGGGTTGGCCTCATTTCTCAAATATTCATTTTCATATTGAAAGCTTCTTTTAATCAGAAATGATGCTACCGCAACGGTGTTTCCCCTTTTTCTTTGAACTGAATAATACCAGCCGTTTTTTAAATGTACCAATCCGGAAGAAGGAAACTTTAATGAGCTCAGCCTGGGTACTGGCATTTTATTTGTGTTCCAATACTTTAAGGAGTCGTTTTTGTAAAGGTGAAGAAAAACAGGTTTTTTTTCGTCTTTTGTGTTTGATTTATCGTTGAGTAAGTTCTCTGCCGCTGTTTCGGCTTTTGATTCATAAGATAAAAAGTTCTTTTGTATCTCTTCTTCAAGTCCTTCATTTCCATCAGAAAAAAAATAAGCACTTAGGCTTATAAGTCCACAAATCAAGACGCCAGATATTAGCCATATTCTTACTCTTGATATGTTTTTAAACTTCATTTTATCGTCATGGGTTTTTTAGACAAGGACTCTATTAAGGAAAGAAAGTCTTTTTCAAAGTTTTTGTCATTTCTATAAACAAAAGAAGCTTCTTTTTTAAAGGGGTGAATATAGTTTTGATAACATGGCGTAACATGGTTTTTCCATTGGTATACGATATCACTTACGTCGTACCCCCTACTTTCCTGGTCTCGATATATACGTCGATCAAGCTGTGTTTCCATGTCCACATCAACAAAAACAGAAAAGTCTAGAGCTTCAAATACCTCTGTGTAATGAAACAAAAAAAGGCCCTCTACTATTATTATTTTTTTTGGTGCTATTGTGAGCATTACATTCTTGTTTGGGGGAGAGTTAAAAAAATACTCTTTGACTTGTATTTCTTGTCCTCCTAATAATTTTTTAAGATCATTAACCAAAGCTGCTTTATTTAAGGCTGTTGGTAAATCAAAGTTCACGACACCGTTTTGGTCTTTTGCCTGTTGCTCAATAGGAAAGTAGTAATTATCCATTGTAAAAACAGAAACAGAGTCTGGTCCATAATGAGAAGAAATTTTCTTTAAAAGCGTTGTTTTTCCTGAACCGCTGCCCCCACATATACCAATAACAAAAGGTTTCTTCATATCAAAACTGGTTATATCACAAATATATGGATTCATTGTGGATTCTTTTTGTTGCTTTTTTTAATATTAATACAAAAAGTCATAACTTGCAGATACTAACCATTCTTCTTCATGATGATAAAGTTTTCACTTGTTTTTTTTCTTTTGTTTTCATTTTCTATGGCTAATAGCCAAATTCCTGTTGGGACTATCATTAAACCAGGGGTTGGCTTAATGAAAAACGCTAACGGAGAGCCTTCTAATATAAAGAATGAAAATAAAAACAACGGTGTAATCGTTGTGTTTAGCTGTAATACTTGTCCTTTTGTTGTTGGGTCCTCTCATTTTCCTGGTTGGGAAAACCAATACAACAATCTCTTTTCTATCGCTAATGACAATGAGATTGGTTTTGTGTTAATAAACTCCAATGAAGCAAAAAGGAAAGGGGATGACTCTTATGATAAAATGATTGATCGCGTTAAAGATCAGAAGTATTCAATGTCTTACTTATTAGACGAAAAGTCAACTTTAGCTAATTCGTTAAGAGCGAAAACAACACCTCATGTATTTTTCTTTGATGGGTCTTTTCGTTTAATCTATTCTGGTTCTATTGATAATCTTTGGGATGGTAAAAGAAAAAAAGACGTTCCTTTCTTAAAAAATGCAATCACTTCGCATTTAAAAAACAAAAAGATTAAACCTAAAGATACCCCTCCTAAAGGGTGTAGTATAAAAAGAGCTAAAAAACAATCTAACCAATAATACCGTTATTAAAACAAAACAACAATGAAAAACTTTCAACTGACCTATCTATTTCTTTTATTCCTCTCGCCTTTTGCCTTTTATTCTCAAATTCAAGGAGATGGGGGTGTTCCAAAAACGTTTAAATCTATTAAAGATTACAAAACCATCGATACTTGGGTGTTTTCAACTCCAGACCTTGCTTCATTAAAACAAGAAGATGCGGTTTATGACGATGCTGGTGATCGTCCTTGGAGGTTTGGTCACAACAACTACACAGAGCTTAACCTTGACAACAGTGGTACATGGAAAGAATTTTCCAATGGGGATAAAGTCTGGCAGCTTGTATTGACATGTGAAGAAGCATTAACCGTAAACCTTTCGTTTACAAATACAAGCATTCCTGAAGGAAATGAGCTGTATGTTTACAATCCTGAAAAGTCTTTTATTCTCGGTTCATTTAAGCAAAAACACATTTACAACGGGGAGCTTGGAACAGAACTTGTTCCTGGAAACACTGCAATAATTGAATATTATGTTCCAAAGTCAAACACTGTTGGCGCTATAAATGTAAACAGCGTAACACACGGTTATAGAACAGCAAACGAGTTTATGCAAAAAGCTTTTGGAAGCTCTGGGGCTTGTAATATGAATGCAAATTGTCCTGATGGGGCGTCTTGGGTAAATGAAAGAAACAGTGTTGTAATGCTGGTTTCAGGAAATAGTGGCTTTTGTACAGGCGCTTTAATTAACAACACATTAAACGATGGTAAGCCGTATGTTTTAACAGCAAACCACTGCTACTCTAACCCTGCAAATTGGATCTTTCGATTTAATTGGCAATCAGAAAACTGTAACAATCCAGGAAACTCTCCTTCTTTTCTTTCATTGAGCGGAGCAACATTGCGTTCAAGAAGAACACCAACAGACTTTTGTTTGGTTGAAATAACAGGGGGTTTAACAAACAATACTGTCCCTTCTAATTATAGTCCTTTTTTCGCTGGTTGGGATAATTCTGGAGACATTCCTTCAACCACAGTGTGCATACACCACCCGAGCGGAGACATTAAAAAAATCGCTTTTGACGATGACGCTGCTACGATTTCTCAGTCAATGGGTTCTTCCGAAGCGAACTCTACATGGACGGTACAGTGGGACAGAAACACAACCACCGAAGGCGGTTCTTCTGGCTCTCCATTGTTTGACCAAAGTCATAGAATAATTGGTCAATTGTGGGGAGGTGGGGCATCATGCAGCAACCTTAATTCTCCTGACTATTATGGTCGGGTATCTAAATCGTGGGAACCCAACGGTAGCGATCAAAGCAATCAGCTTAAGTATTGGTTAGACCCTAATAACGCAGGCGCTTCTTTTATTGATGGTTTTGACCCTTCTGGCGCTAGCGCTTCCGAGTTTGACGCGGGTGTTTCTGGTGCTGGGTTGGATGAAACGGCTGTATGTGCAACAGATTATATTCCAAGCTTTACATTGTCAAACCCTGGTTCTCAAACCTTAACCTCGGCGGTTATTACTTATGAGGTTGATGGAGGAGCTGCTTCTACCTTCAATTGGAGCGGATCTCTTGCACAATACCAAACGGAAGTTGTATCGCTGCCAACAGTAACTCTTGCTGCGGGAAATCATTCTTTAAATATAGAAGTCTCTAGTCCAAATGGAAACCCGGATGAAAACGCAAATAACAATGCCTCTGTCGTAAATATTACAGTTGATGCCATTGCTGAAACGGCTTTATATGTTACCGTTTCATTGTTAACCGATGATTATGCAGATGAAACTTATATGGAAATAACGAATGGTACCGGTGATGTTATCTGGTCAGAGGGAAACGAAGAGGTTAGTGGAAACTTTGGTACAGGGGACTTTCCTCCCCCTGCTGATCCAACAACACCTCTTGACAACAATACTCAATACGATTGGAATGTTCCTTTGAGTTCTCAAGAGTGTTATACTTTTAGTGTGTATGACTATTACGGTGATGGTCTTGGAGCTTCTCAATGGCAAGGGACGGATGGAGATCTCAACCTTTTAGATAATGGAGGATCAAACATATATGCTGTTAGTGCTGCAGATTTTGGAGGAGAAGAGGCTTCTACTTTTAGAAACCTTACTGTTAATGTTAATGCATTAAACTCCACCTCGTTTAATGTTTACCCCAACCCTGCAAAGGAATATATAACATTAGAAACAGATTCAGACGCATCAAGTTTTTTTACTATTACAGACTTGGTTGGTAAAGTATACTCTTCTGGTTCGGTTCTTTTAAATAAAACGATGATAAACACCTCCACACTATCAAGCGGTTCGTACATTATTCGCTTATTAAAAAAAGATGGAGCTGCTGATTATAAAACGTTTGTTGTAAAATAAACTTGAAGAATTGTCGGGGATTTACATTCACATTCCTTTTTGTGCAAAAAGGTGCACTTATTGTGATTTTCACTTTTCCACGACGTTTTCTAGCTACAGAGAAAGAATGATTCTTTCTTTGAAAGAGGAAATTATTTTAAGGAAAAACGAAATTAAAACCCCCATCCAAAGTGTCTATTTTGGCGGAGGAACACCTAGTATTTTATATGAAGAAGAATTGGCTTCTCTATTAGATGCTGTTCATAAACATTATGCGGTTGACGAGAAAACAGAGGTAACTCTTGAGGCAAACCCAGAGAACATTAATAAAAACAGTGTCTTGGCCTGGAAGGGTCTTGGTATAAATCGTTTAAGTATCGGTCTTCAGTCCTTTAAAAACGACGATTTAAAATGGATGAATAGAGGGCACAATAATACACAAAACTCGGCCTGTGTTAAAACCGTTTATGACGCGGGTTTTAACAATGTTTCTGTAGATCTTATTTATGGGCTTCCTGGTTTAAGAAATTCTGAATGGGAAGGTTTTCTTAAAAAAGTTGTGCGTTTGGGGGTTGAACACATCTCAGCTTATTGCCTGACAATTGAAGATAAAACCAAATTAAAACACGATGTTGAAAACAAAACCATTAAACCTTTATCTGAAAGGAAACAAATCGAACAGTTCGAGTTTTTATGCTCGTTTTTAAAACAAAGCGGTTATGAGCATTATGAGGTTTCAAACTTTGCTCTAAACAAAAATTATTCTAAGCACAATCGTTCATACTGGGACAGAAAAGAATATATAGGTGTTGGTCCATCTGCCCATTCTTATAGCGGAAAGGGAAGAAGGTGGAACGTGTCTAACAACCACACCTATATGGCGAGAGGTACAAAGACAAAACACTGGTATAATCAAGAGGATTTATCTACAGACTCTGTTTGGAACGAGTTGTTTTTAACTGGGCTCCGAACAAAATGGGGCGTGTTAAAAAAAGACATTGCGAGTCTTGGTGGTTTTACGAGTAATGAACAAGAAGAAATAAAACGAATGATTGATAAAGGAGATCTTATCGATTCAGCTAAAGCTTATGTTTTAAGTGAAAAAGGTTTGCTTTTTGCAGACGCTATAAGTGAACATTTTTTTAGAGTGTCATAAGATAAAAGATCCCTGTATTCTTCTTTGTTTTTCTAACGGGTCTTTATAAACTACCTCTATGTTTATGTTTGTCCCAAGGCTTAAAGCCTTCATAAAGCTAATCGCTTGCGGCGTTATTTTGCTGCTTTTTATTATTAAGGCCTTTTTATTAGCTATAATGGTATACTCCGTTATTAAAAAGTTAGTTTTTGGGAATGGGGTCAACAATCCTATTTTTATATCAAGGTTTTCTGTATTTATTTTTTCACCTGAAATGCTTGTTCCAATAAAAATAGTTGTTTTTGGAAGAGGTTTTATAATGAAGCTAAACTTGTCAATAAATACTTTTTCAGTAAATCCATCAGGGTGCTCTAGGTACTCCGCTATATTTAATTTGCCTTGATCTCTAGAAACGGAATCTAAAACCTCCACATAATATTTGTTCTCATTATTTGATGGCGTTATTTTCACAGAACCATCAAAACATAAAGGGGTTCCTTTTTCACAATTATAAATATTTGTGAATCCTTTAAAAAAAACTTTTACGGAATCATTATTGAATAAGTGTTGGCCTATTACAATATTTGGGGAAACTAACGCAAAACAAAACAACAACCTCATCATAAGCAAGCTATTTTGTTTACCCTTCTTTCGTGTCTACCTCCTTCAAATTCTGTCGTAAAAAAAGCGTCTGCTATTTGAAGTCCCATGTCTACACTAATGAACCTCGCGGGAAGAGACAATATATTGGCATTATTGTGTTGTCTGGCCAGTACTGCTATTTCCTCTGTCCAACAAATAGCAGATCTTATTCCTTGATGTTTATTCGCAGACATACTTATTCCGTTTCCAGAGCCGCAAATTAACACTCCTCGTGTTTTATTTTGTTCAACATATTCTGAAACAGGATGAGCGTAATCTGGGTAATCTATACTTTCTTCAGAAGGACAACCAAAATCTATGGGTTCCCATCCTTGTTTTTGTAAATAGTCAATAAGAGCGTTTTTTAATTGAAACCCTGCATGGTCGCAACCGATAGCTATTTTTTTATTCATGAGTGATTGCTGTTTTAAAAGTTAATAATTCGTTGATAACTATAAATATCTTTTTTTGGTTAATCTAATCATTCTTTGTGTTATATAATATTTAATTAAAACCTATTTTTTTACCCTTTTCTTATTTTTGTTTTTCCTTATGTTATCCACAAAAACATTATTAACAATTGCTTTTATTTATAAACAAGTATATTTATTTAGAATGGTTTAATTTTTGTTAATTACCCTTTAACCAGTCTGTTAATTAGTGTTATAATGTTAATTACTTTGCTTCTAATGTTTAATACTTATAAATTTATATATGCTTGTTTTTTTATAAACATATTAACAGCCTTAATAATAGTATTAAATTTATTTATTTAATATATATAATAATATATAATGATGTTAATTTGTTAATATCTATAGAATGACGCAAATTCAAGATGTATTAAATCAGCTGGATATTTTTACAAAAAAATATTACAAAAATCAATTGATCAAAGGAGGTCTTTTATTGATTGGTGTTTTTATTTTTTCTCTTTGCTTAATTTCTGGATTAGAATATTTCGGTAAATTTAATAAGCTTATTCGTTTTTCGTTACTGTTTTCTTTTATTGTAGTAAACGGTTATATTGTTTTAAATTTTTGTGTTTTACCATTACTTAAATTAGTCAAGTTAAGAAAAGGTATTTCTTCTATTGATGCTTCTCGTATAATAGGATCGTTTTTTCCTGATGTAGCAGATAAATTAACTAACCTTCTGCAATTGAATAATGAATTACATCAAAGTAATTCTTCTAATTATATTTTAGTTGAGGCCAGTATTATTCAGAAAATAAAAGAAATTAATGTTTTTAGTTTTAATCAAGCCATAGATTACTCTAAAACAAAAAAATATCTAAAATTGATATTACCCGTCTTGTTTTTATTTACTTTTCTAATAATATATACTCCAAATCTATTTACTCAAGGTTCTTTAAGAATTATTAAATTTTCAGAAGAGTTTATAGAAAAATCCCCTTTTTCATTTCATTTACAGAATACAGATTTAACCATTAATGAAGGTGATGATCTTAATGTTTTTTTAGAATTAAAAGGTTCTAAATTTCCTAAAAACATGTATATCAATTCAGAAAACGGTTCTTTTTTAATGAAAAGAAGTGCTGTGAATAGTTTTGAATCAAAAATTAAAAAACCAAAAAATGGTAGTGTTTTTTGGTTTTCAAATGAAAAATATACCAGTAAGAAATATCATATAAAAGTATTAGGTAAAAGTATTTTAGGCAAACTTGATGCAGACATTGCATATCCTAATTACATAGGAATAAATAAAAAACATATTTCTAATGCAACAGACCTGACTATTCCTGAAGGAAGTGTTGTTGCTTGGAAAGGGTTAACTAAGAATACTGAAAAAATTGATATCACCCTAGATTCAAATAATTACGTATTTAATTCTCAAGGTTTTGTTTTTGAAAATAAAATAAAAAAAACGAGTCTTTTAAAATTGATTCTAACAAATAAACACACCAAAAAAAGAGATAGTATTTCATATACTATTTCTGTAATTAAAGATGAATATCCATCAATAAGTGTGAATGAGATTGTGGATAGTGCTAATAATTCAATTAAATACTTTAAAGGCTCTGTAACTGATGATTATGGATTAAAAAAATTAAACTTTCATTATGAAATAAAATCACTAAATAATACTGTAAATAAAAAAGTATTAAACGTTAGAAAAGTTAAAGGAACTAAAAACAGTTTTGAATTTTCTGTAGATTTTAGTAGAGAAGAAATAAACTTAAATGATGAAATAAATTACTTTTTTACTATTTCTGATAATGACGCGATTAATGGCAGTAAAACATCAAAGAGCAATCTGTTTTTTTATAAACTACCAAACCTAAAAGAAATTAACAAAACCAGAGATAAAGAGCAAGAGTCTGTAAAAGAAGATCTAAAGAATATAATGAATCAGACCAAACAGTTTCAAAAAGAACTTGAACAATTAAATAAGAAAATTAAAAATAATGATAATCAGAAATGGAATAATTTAAATGAATTAAACAGTTTAAAACAAAAACAAAAAGAACTTATTGATAAACTAAAAGAAGTACAGAAAAAAATAGAAGAGAGTTCTGATAAGAAAAATAAATTATCAGAAATAGACAAAGATTTATTAGAAAAACAAAAGAAAATAGAGGAGTTACTTAACGAGGTAATGGATGAGGAATTAAAAAAACTTTTAGAAGAACTTGAAGAATTGTTAAAATCAAACGATAAAGAAGAAATCAATAAAAATATGGAGGAATTAAAAGAATCTTCTGAGGACATGAAAAACCAACTAGACAGGTCTCTAGAAATGCTTAAAAAACTTCAAATAAATGAGAAAATAGATGATGTGGAAAAAGAGCTTCAAGAGTTGTCTGATAAACAAGAGGAGTTAGCAAAACAAAAACAAAAAAACATTGAAGAGCAAAAGAAAATAAGTGAAGATTTTAATAAAATAGAAGAAAAGATAAAAGAGATACAAAAACTAAACAAAGAACTTCAGAGCCCTATGAAACTGGAGAATACTTTAAACGATCAAGAATCGATCGATAAAGAACTAAATCAAGCCGAAGAAGAAATAGAAAAAAACAAGCAAAAAAAATCATCAGAAAGCCAAAAAAATGCTGCAGAGAAAATGGATGACCTGGCGCAAAAATTAAACTCAATGCAAAATTCTTCCAACCAACAACAACAAGAAGAGGACATGGAATCTCTTCGCAATATATTAGAGTCACTGGTTTTATTGAGTTTAAACCAAGAGTCATTAATGGATAAGTTTATTAAAGTGAGATCAAACGATCCTGCATTTCGAAAATATGGAAGAGAACAAAGAAGGATAAATGACGATACTAAAATAGTAAGGGATAGTTTAATGTCTTTAGCAAAGAGACAAGTTGTTTTAGCGACTTTTATTGATACCGAGCTAAGCTCTATATCATTTAATCAAAAAAAAGCGTTAGAAGCGGTAGGAGATAGAAATAAAAGCAATGTGGGTTTAAATCAACAGATGGTTATGACATCATATAATAATCTTGCATTATTATTAAATGAAGTATTACAACAGATGCAATCACAAATGCAGTCTCAAATGGAAGGTGGGGGATCCTGTAATAAACCAGGAGGAAAAGGTCGACCAAAAGCAGGACCAAAAATGAACACTGGTGACATGAAGGAAATGTTAAAGAACCAGCTTGAGCAGTTGAAAAAGGGAGTTAAAGAGGGTGGTAAAAAACCAGGAGGAAACTCTCCAGGAAAAGGAGAGAAAAATCAAGGACAAATGGGTAGTGAAGGAATGGCGAAAATGGCAGCAGAACAATCAGCTATTCGTCAGAGGTTAGAACAGTTAAGAAACGAATTGAATAAAAAAGGGAAGGGAGAAGGTAACCAGTTAAGCCCACTCATTGAAGAATTAAAAGAACAACAAAAAAACATTATAAATAAAAATATTAGTAAGGAAACAATTAACAGGCAAAATGGTATTTTAACGAGACTTTTAGAAAGTGAAAAAGCCTTATTAGAAAGGGGTTTTGATGAAAAAAGAGAATCAGAATCTGGAAAAAACGAAGAAAAGGGAAACAAAATAATATTTGAGGAGTATACTAAACAGAAATTAAAACAAATCGAATTATTACGTTACGCGGAACCTTTATTTAAAAAGTATTATAAAGAAAAAGCAAACGAATATTTTGATAATAATTAAGTTTTTTCGATTACTATGAATCAAGATTATAAAATTATAGAATCATTAAAATTGGCTTCTGATGTTCAATCAATAGCTTCGGTAGAAAAACTAATAGACAAAGTTTGTTCGAAGATTGGTGTAAATGAAGAATCATACGGAAACGTTTTAATAGCTGTTACTGAGGCTGTTAATAATGCTATTCAACACGGAAATAAAGAAGACACAAATCTAAAAATAGATGTTTCTGTTCTTGATGGTACCCACAATATTTGTTTTTCCGTAAGAGATGAGGGACCAGGGTTTGATTTTAACAATTTACCAGACCCAACTTCGCCAGACAATATTTTAAAAGAGAACGGAAGAGGTATTTTTTTAATGAAAAACCTAGCAGATAAGGTTGAATTTACAGGAGAAGGAAATGAGGTTAGTTTATTTTTTAGTAAATGATTAATTTTTTTTACGAAGACTGTATTCCTTTAAAAAAAAACAACGAAGAAAGCCTTAAAAAAACAGTTCAACTGTTTGATAAAGAAGGGTTTACCTGTGGAGACATAAGTGTTGTTTTTTGCTCTGACACCTATCTTTTATCTTTAAATAAAAAGTATTTGAATCACGACTATTTTACTGATATTATTACATTTCCTTATAATGAAGGCGAATTAATTAACGGCGATCTGTTTGTAAGCCTGGATCGGGCTAAAGAAAATGCAATAGATAATAACGAAGCCTTCTCTAGAGAAATATCTAGGCTGGTTATTCATGGCTGTCTTCATTTGTGTGGATTTAATGATAAATCACGTGAAGAAATTACGGTAATGAGATTAAAAGAGGAAGAATACCTTAAATTATTTGGTTTCACGTGAAACAATTTCGATTAATAGTTCTTTTTGGCGTAATTTTGTTTCACGTGAAAAAAAAACATGCTTAATCAATACGATATAATAGTTGTGGGTGCTGGTCATGCGGGTTGTGAAGCGGCATATTGTTCTGCAAAAATGGGCAACAAGGTGTTATTGCTTACAATGAATATGAACACGATTGCTCAAATGAGCTGTAATCCAGCAATGGGCGGTGTTGCAAAAGGTCAAATTGTCCGAGAAATTGATGCGTTAGGAGGTGGAACAGGAATAATAAGCGATAAAAGCGCAATTCAGTTTAGAATGCTGAATAAGTCTAAAGGGCCGGCAATGTGGTCACCAAGAACTCAAAATGATAGGCAGGTTTTTTCTAATGAATGGAGGCTTCTTTTAGAGAAAACAGAAAACATAGATTTTTGGCAGGATATGTGCTCAGGCGTTATTGTAGAAGATAAACAGGTAAAAGGTGTTACTACAGCACTTGGTATTGATATTTTCTCAAAAACGGTAATATTAACAAACGGCACGTTTTTAAATGGATTAATACATTTAGGAGAAAAGAAATTTGGAGGAGGGCGAGCAGCAGAAAGGCCGTCTACGGGAATAACAGAACAACTTGTTTCATTGGGATTTCAATCAGGAAGAATGAAAACAGGAACTCCACCAAGAGTCGATGGGAGAACTCTTGATTACTCAAAAATGGAGGAACAAAAGGGAGACGAACCAGCATCAAAATTCAGTTTCACAAACACAAAGGCACTTGTGAAACAAAGGTCCTGTTTCATAACATATACAAATAAAGAGACGCATGAGGTGTTAAAAACAGGGTTTGATCGATCACCAATGTTTAATGGTGCAATTCAAGGTTCAGGACCACGGTACTGTCCAAGTATTGAGGATAAAATAAATAGGTTTGCCGATCGTGACCGCCACCAGATATTCGTAGAGCCAGAAGGGTGGGACACCGTAGAGATTTATGTAAACGGTTTTAGTACATCTTTACCAGAAGATATTCAGTTAAAGGCAATGAGAACAATACCTGGTTTTGAAAAAGCCAAAATGTTTAGGCCGGGTTATGCTATAGAGTATGATTATTTTCAACCAACACAGCTTCATAAATCCTTAGAAACAAAAAATATAAGCAACTTATATTTTGCGGGACAAATAAACGGAACAACGGGCTACGAAGAAGCGGCTTGTCAAGGACTAATTGCTGGTGTAAATGCAAGCAACAAAATAAACAACAAACCACCATTTATATTAACCCGAAGCGAGGCATATATTGGAGTATTAATAGACGATTTAATAACGAAAGGAACAGAGGAACCATATAGGATGTTTACAAGTAGAGCAGAGTATAGAATTCTTTTAAGACAAGATAATGCAGATATTCGTTTAACGCCTTTAGGTTATAAAATAGGCTTGGCAGAACAGGATGCTTTTGATAAAACTCAAAAGAAAATTAAGGCAACACAAGTTTTGATCGGTGACTTAAAAAAAATAGGAATAACTCCAAAGGATGTAAATCCTTTTCTTGAAAGCAAAGGGTCTTCTCCAATTTCACAACAAGTTAAATTGTCCTCAATTATAACAAGGCCAAATGTTTATTTGAAAGAACTTATAGAGGTTTCTCCGTTAGCAAAGAAGAAGTCTCTTATTGCTGAAAGCCATCATTGCGATGTGGTTTCCCAAACAGAAATTCAAATGAAATACGAGGGTTATATTGAAAGAGAGCAAGAGCAAGCTGAGAAAATGTTGCGCCTAGAAAACGTTAGTATTCCGACGAATATGACCTATAATGAATTGAATAGCTTAAGTTCCGAGGCAAAAGAAAAGCTTTCAGAAATAAAACCAACAACAATTGGACAAGCCTCTAGAGTTTCAGGAGTAACACCTAGTGATATTTCTGTTTTACTTGTTTATTTGGGGAGATAGTCTTTTTAAGAGTCTTTAATAAGCGATTAAAAGCATTCGAGCGCATGTTGTTCTAAAAACAAAGAAAAGCCCTTAAAACAAAAATATAAGCGTCTTTTTTTATGTGTTTTTTACCTTTGTTGTTAAAAACAAGGAGATTTTGAAAAAAGACAAAATGAAAAAAGTATATTTTCTTGACACTGTTCATCCTGTTCTTAAAGAGCGGCTTACTCAAACAAATTATAAATGCATTGACGTAAGCGAAAAGAACATTAAGGAACTGAAATTAATAATTTCTGACGCTTACGGAATCGTACTTTGTTCAAGGTTCACATTAAACCATGATTTTTTATCTTTTTGTCCTCAATTGAAGTTTGTTGCTCGATCCGGGTCCGGATTGGAGAATATTGATTTAGAATATTGCAGAACAAAACAAATAGACGTTCATAGCTCTCCAGAAGGAAATAGACAAGCCGTGGCAGAACATTGTTTGGGCTTTTTATTAAGCCTATTGAACAGCTTTAAGATGGCCCATAAAGACATAAATAATGGAGAGTGGTTAAGAGAAAAAAACAGAGGTCTTGAATTAAGTAGTCAATGTGTGGGTATTATCGGCTACGGAAATAATGGCAGGGCATTCGCTAAGCTTTTGAGCAAGCATAACGTAACTGTTCTTGCTCATGATAAATACAAAACAGGTTTTTCAGAAGGAGCAATAAAAGAGTGTTCTTTAGAAGATATTTTCCAGAAAGCAACTATTATTAGTTTTCATGTACCACTAACTTATGAAACAGCATACATGGCTGATTATCAGTTTTTTAAGAGGTTTAAAAACCCTGTGCGTGTGATTAATATTTCTCGGGGAAAGGTGTTAAAAACAAAAGATCTAATTAAAGCATTAGATGAAGGGGTTGTTTTTGGGGCAGCTCTTGATGTTTTAGATGAGGAGAGTAAAAGCTTTACCGTTGAAACTAAGAACACGGTTCTTCTGGATTTAAACAAGAGGTCCAACGTAATCATAACTCCTCATGTGGCCGGTTGGACAAAAGAAAGCTACTTTAAATTAAGCAACGTTTTAGCGGATAAAATAATCAAATAAAAAAAGCCCTCATCTTGAGGGCTTTTATCACATGGATAGAAAACAATATTGTAAAGGTCTTATCTTACGATAAGCTTCTTTGTATTCGTGTTGTTGTTATTGTCAGTAAGGTTAATGAAGTACATACCAGCATTTAGGTTTTGCGTGGTGTAGTTGTTTTGTAAGTCAACATCAGCATTCTCAACAACTTGACCGTTTGCATTTACAACAGTAAGGTTTGTTACTTCATTGTTGTCCCAAGTCACGGTAGCATAATCACTAGTAGGATTTGGAAACACATTGATGTTTACAGACTCAAGGTTGTTAACAGAAGCAGTGCTTACGTTTTGGATGGTTTGATCAACCACAACATCACATCCGTTACCATCTATTACCGTTACTTGATAGAAACCAGCAGGGACACCGAAAAGATCTTCAGAAACGTCTCCTGTATTCCAAGTATAAGAGTAAGGAGCAGTACCGCCTTCAACAGTCAAGTCGATATCTCCATCAGTTGATGCTGTTGGCTGAACAACATCTAAAGTTGCTGTTAACGCTTGTGATTCCGTTACGTCAAAGCTTCCCCAAACACTACAACCGTTTCCGTCGGTAATTTTCAATCTGTAAGTACCTGCAGTTAATCCTGTAAGGTCTTCAGTTGTGTCACCCGTTTCCCACTCAAAAGTGTAACCAGGAGTTCCTTCTATAATTGTAACGTCAATTGCTCCGTTAGCAGAACCGTTACAAGAAATGTGCTGAACGTCACCAATAAATACTGTAGGAGTAACATCCGCGATTGTGATTGTAGTATCCTTAGAACATCCAACAGCGTCAGTAATCGTAACTGTGTAATCTCCACCAGCAAGGTCTGTAAGGTTTAAGTCGGTTGCGCCGTTAGACCATACTGTAGTAAAAGGAGCGTTTCCTCCAACAATATCAATGTCAATTTGACCGCTGTTCGCTGTACAGGCAGAGAAAGAAGTAGCGTTTAAGAACATTTTATTAAAGTCTTTTGCCATTTCTACCGCTGCAGCAGCGTTCAATCTCCCCTCTCCAATTAAACCTGCATAAGTAGGGTTTAAATCATCAATGAAAGTAGAAGTATTCTTTAAGATGTATTCGATTTCAATGTTTGTAAGGCAAGGGTTGGCAGCGATCATAAGTCCAACAGTTCCCGCAACAATAGGAGAAGCGTAAGAAGTTCCTGATCCTGTAAGGTACCATCCTGGAGCAGCAGTAATAGGCACATCGTATCCTGGAGCACTTAAGTCTACAGAAGCATTGTGTTGGTGAGTTGAATATGGGTTGCCAATTGTTCTTTCGTGATTGTCATTTTCACCGATACTTGTGACAGCAAATACCTTGTCATAAGCAGAAGGGTAAACCAAGTTTTCTGCACCACCACAAGTTGAACCGTTTCCTGCAGAAGCAACAATGAAAGTTCCGTTGTTGTATACTTCATTCATTGCATCCTGAAGATACTGGTTGAAAGAGCATCCTGAAGTCCAGCTTAAGTTTACCACTTTCGCTCCAGCGTAAGAAGCGTCAAGAACTTCATTGTAATTCATTCTGTAAAGAGCCAAAGTACTGTTGTAACCAATCGCGCTTTTTCCTAAAGTGTTGTTTGTCGCTCCTGCCGCTAAAGTTGCAACTGCAGTACCGTGACCTTGTGAAGCAGTATTGGTGTGATCGTAGTGAACGAACTTTCCAATAAGATCTTCGTGATTCTCAAAGTAATTCTGGTCAGAAATAGCGATTACGATATTAGAATCTCCTGTTGTAATGTTCCAAGCGTTTTCTGCGCCAATTAAGTCAAGAGCCCAAGGACTAGAAACAGATAAATTATAATCATCTGGCGTTTCAAGTGTTTGATATACTGGAGCGTATTCAACTTTAGAAACAACGCTTACGTTGTTTGTTAATGTTGTATACAAATCAGCAACATCACAATCGCAGCTCACTTCGTAAACCTTAGTTAATGAAGCCGTCCTTGATGAAGGAAGGGCTTTTTGAATGTTTGTAATATTTAATGAAGAAATAGCAGCGTTAAAGTCTGCGTCATTTGAAACAAGAACTCCTGAAGTATTTTCTGTAGGAACATTGTTACTGTTCTCTATAGTTAACCATACTTTAGAATCTTGTTGTGAAAATGAAAGCAAAGAAGCCATTGAAAATAGAGCTGCTGTTGCTGTCGTTCTGATTGTGTTTTTAAAAGTTTTCATATCCGTGTGTTTTGTTGTGTGTTTGTTTTCTTGACACAAATCTGCACCTATATATAAGTACCTGAAAGAAAAACAAACGGACAGAATGAAAAATACACAAGCCTACGAAACAACCAATACGTAATCGTATCGGTAGTGTTAAGTGCTTATACGTAGATTTGGGGTATTAAGCGATATATATGAAACCAAGCGAGAAGGCCCGGCGTAATCCGGATTATGAAGGGGTTTTAATTTTTTTTACGCTTCTTTTTAATATCGAGGTCGTTCACCAAAAGAAACTTAACAGAAAGAAAAAGGTAGTTTAAGTCAAAAGCATCGTTTCTTCTATTTGGTAAAAGAAATTGATACCCTGTAGTAACGTGAAGCTGAAGAACTTTATATCCAATAGTAGGTGCAAAACCGTATTTAAAAGAAGAAAAGTCGGATTTTAAAACCCCTTTAACACCATAAGAGAAACCGAGATTGCTCGTTTTAAACCAGTAACCGATGTCAGATCCAATGACGCTATTGTCTACATCATAGTTTAATGCAAAAAACAAGGCCTGCGTATTTGGTTTTTTTAATTTGAGCTGTTTAGACTGTCTTTCAACGCCTATTTCTCCTACCCAAAACCGCCCTGTTTGAACACCAAAAAAAGTTCCTGAACGAACCACACGGCCTTTCTTCTTCTTGCCAAAATCAAATAGGCTTTTTTGAGAGCTTACAGAGAAAGCAAGAAAAAAGAAACAAAAAAACAGTGATTTACTCATTTTTAGTACGTGGATTGATCAATCAGTGATGGCATCGTAGCCAAGAACAAGAGTGTTTTTAACTCCTGGCATAAAGGTTTGCGTATAACCAACAGTAAAATTATAAAACAGAGACTCCTCTTTACTTTTCTTAGAAATGAGTCTGTTTGAAGAGTCTAACGGACTGATAATCAAAAACAAGGTTCCGGCAAAAAAACCCCATTTTAAAGCGCCAATGATTGCCCCAAAGACATTGTTTAATACAGAGGGCCATGCAAACCGAATAGACCTTTCGAATAGCCGCCCCGACATTTTAACCAAAAAATAAACCCCAATAAGAACCAAAACAAAAGCAAGAAGAGGAACAACAACTCCATCATTTGAAGAAACAAAGAGCAAAGAAATCTGATTTGAAAAATGAAAAGCCACGTAAAAACCCAAAACGACAGCAACAAGTTGGAAGATGGACATTATTAATCCTTGTTTCCAACCGTAATATGCGCCCACACCAAAGAAAACGCCTATAAATAAATCTAACATGTTCATAAAACGAAAATAATAAGATATCATACATATGAATAAATAATTAAAATAAAGTTCTCCATATGCACATGTGGTTTATGTCAAAATAATTATCCTTGTGATAATGATTGATCCATATAATGACGAATACTTTATGCAGCAGGCCCTACAAGAGGCCAATAAAGCTTTTGAAAAAAACGAGGTGCCTGTTGGCGCCGTTATTGTAAGCAATAAACAGGTTATTGCGCGGGCACACAACCTAACTGAACAATTAACGGATGTAACTGCCCATGCGGAAATACAAGCCATTACAGCTGCGTCACAATTTTTAGGCGCGAAATACTTAAAGGGGTGCACAATGTATGTTACATTGGAGCCCTGTAAAATGTGTGCAGGAGCGCTTTACTGGTCGCAAATTGATAAAGTGATTTTTGGAACCCGAGACGAAAAAAGAGGAGCGGGGTTATTTTCTCCTCCACTTTACCACCCATCAACCCTTGTTACAAACGGCATAAAAAGGGAGGAGTGTCAAACAATTCTAAAGATGTTCTTTAAAAAGAAAAGAAAATCAACCATATAAAACATCTTTAATTACTTCAATTGATTTGTTTCGATTATAACCAGGAACATGCTGAATAGCATAATTAATGAGTGCATCAAATACTTTTTTAGGGTTTAACAAAACCCTTTCTTGCTCATTAAAAATGAAGTGAATTTCTTCAACGACCACTTTTTCATGAATCGTTTGAAGCGATGGGCTATTGGGGTTAAAAACACCATTTAAAGGGTCAAAACTCTCTACTGAGCCAGAAGGGTTTAAAGGAGGGTATCCTAAATAAGAAATAAGCTCTGCAAGAAAAACAACAGGAAAAGGGCCAGTCTTATCCACTTGCTTCAATTTTAAAACTTGGGTTTTTATAAAATCAAAAAACGTCGAGTCCGTTCCGCAATTTACCAAAATAGATTTGTAACTGTCAGACATAAAAAAAGCGATTAAAACCTTTTGAGGAGAACAATAAATCTCATCTAAAGGAATCGTTCTTTCTAGATCTACAACAGTTTGAAGTCCGCTTTCAGACTGTCGATATATTGTGAAATTATAAAACCCAAGAATAGAGGGTTTGGTTCGCTTTTTTTTGCCCCCTTTAATAATTCCGTTTTGAACACCGTTTTCTTTAGAAAAGAAACAAACCCAAAGACTACTCTCAGAATAGTTTTTAAGCTCTAATACGATTACCTCTACAACTGTTTTCAATGACTAGCGGGTTTTTTACCTTCTCTTGGGACGAAAGTCAATCTTATAATAAAAAATAGGCAAACGCCCGAGCTGGTTTTTCTGCGCTGTGGGTTGATAGCCAGGACTATTATAAACCGCAGGGTCTAAACTTGGAGCATAAGCAAGGCCCAAAACGTTCGTTGTATTTAAGACGTTTACGAGGTCTATTCCGATTTCGTGAGAGGATTTTTCAGCATTCATTCTCCAGCTCAGCTTTAAGTCTATTCTAAAGTAATCATCAAAAGAAAGGTCATTAAATTGATTGTCTTGAAAAATAATTTCTTTAAAAGCCTCGGTTTGTTCAATATCCACAAGCCCATACCTTTTACCTCCAGCACGTGTAAGTTTTAAGCCGATTCCTATCGTGTTTTTCGCCCCCAGTTTAAATTCTTTTCCAGCAAGAAGATTAAAAACGTAGCTTCCATTATATGATGTGCTTCGAAGAACATTATCGCTTCCTCTATATTTAGAGTCATATAGAGTCCCGGAAAAAAGAAAGAAAAAGCTCTTGTCGAAATATTTTTGAATCGTAAGCTCCAACCCATAATTATATCCCGTTCCCGTGTTTTGTAGTGAATCAGGAAATATTCGAGCAAAACCACTACCCATATTGATCATCGAAAAAGAGGACTCTCGAATTGTAACCGGCACCTGATATAAGTATTGATAATATAATTCCGTTTTAATACTAAAACCCCGACCGAAAAACTTTTCATAGCCTAATCCAGAGTGAACACTCCGCATAAAGCCCATGTCTTTGTTGTGATATATTTTATCACCATTATTAACCGTAAGGTGATAGGTATACGTGTATAAGGGTTGAGCTTGACTATGCATGCCCGCCCCTGCAAATATAGCTTGGTTGTTTTTAAGGCGGTATTTAATGCCCGCTCTTGGTTCTGCAGGGCTAAAAGCGTTTCCGAAAGAGAAATATTGACTGTGAAGCCCTAGGGTCATGTCTAAATTATCGGTGGCGCGATATTTCCATTGAACAAAGGGTTGAACCATAACGGCTGAACTATTATTGTCCCAACGATTAACAAACTGGTTGGGCACATCTAAATCTGAGAGGACCGAGTCGAGTTGATGAAAAAGGAAAAGGTCTGCGTTTATGCCGAATTTAATCAAGTGTTTCTTGTTTATTTTGTGGTTTAGAGAAAAATACCCAGAAGTCTTAATCGTTTCAAACTCATAACCCATCATGGGGTATATAGAGTCGACGACAATTGAGGTATCGCTTCCATTTATTCCAAGAGATCGCTTGAGATAATTGTGGCGAGAGTGTTGTTCATCAAAAGAAACAGCAACCGTAGCAGAGACAAAGGTTTTTTCGTTGACGGGTTTTTTATAATTCAAACCACTTACAAACATTGAGGTGCCAAAATACTGATCCCTATCCCCTTCTCCGTAAAACTCAGAAGAGTAATCCGTTTGTTCAGAGATTTTTATATCAATATTACTTTTACCCCCTATTCCAAACCAACATAGCTGCCCTCCTTTTTTGAGAGGAAAATTAAACTTAAACGAAGCGTCTCCATATTGAGGCACGGCGTCTGTTCCAATTTTAATTCCAATTGCTTGAAAAAGAGACAAGGATGAATATCGTCCCATTACTAGATAGCTTGACTTCCCTTTTTTAGATAACGGACCTTCTGCCACAAACTCAGTTCCTAAAAACCCAAACTGACCAGTAAATTCATGTCGATTGTTATTCCCATTTCTAAGCTTTAAATCAAAAACCCCCGATGTGCTATTTCCATATTCTGCAGGAAAAGCACTCATAAAAAAATCTGAATTTGATAAAAGCTTGTTGTTTAAAATAGAAACAGGGCCTCCAGAACTGCCTGAAATGGCAAAATGTGAAGGGTTGGGAATATCTACACCCTCAACTCGCCAAACAACACCGAGAGGACTGTTTCCCCTAATGACGATGTCGTTTCTAGAATCATCTGAGCCCTGTACCCCGGCAAAGTTTGATGCCATACGTGCTGGGTCCATTCTTGACCCTGGATAGCGATTTGTTTCCTCGACACTAAATTGTTGAGCAGAAATTAAAGCAAGTTCATTAATGACCATTCCTTGTTTTCTGGCACGAACTACTATTTCTTCTTGCTCTGTGATAAGCTCAATTAATGGCAGGTTTATTACAAGCTCTTTACCAGAGGAAACCTCTATGGTTTTGTCTTGATTCATATACATAGCGAACGAACCAATTAGAGTGTGTTTTCCAACAGGAACTTTTTCAAAGAGGAACTCACCGTTAAAATCTGTTGCAGCCCTATAGGAAGAAAGCTCCTCTCCCTCTAGGATAATTTCAATTTTTACCCCGGTTAATGGAAACTGAGATTCGCTGTCAAAAACGCTTCCACGAACAGTTTGTGAGGGTGCTTGGCTAAAAGTTGAAAACGAAAAGAATAAGAAGAGGATAAAGAAAGAGGTTTTCATGTAATTGTATTTGTGACGAAAGTACAATGTTTTTTTAATAAGAATAAAACCCAATTTGCGTGAAAAAGGATATTTCATTCAAGAAATACAGTTTAGCACGATGTTTGATTGAAACACATAAAATGATTAATTTCGAAAAAAAAAGCAAAATGAAAAACTTAACTCTAAGCCTACTATTTATAACCTTTGCAAGCGTGTCTTTTTCACAAGAAAAACTAGTTTGGCACGAAGACCTCAATGAGGCCGTTGCAATCTCTCAGAAAGAAAACAAACCACTTATGCTGTTTTTTACAGGAAGCGATTGGTGTGGATGGTGTATCAGACTTCAGAAAGAAGTTTTCTTTAAACCAGAATTTACCAAATGGGCAAGCGAAAACGTAGTTCTTGTTGAATTAGATTATCCAAGAAAAAAAGCACAGTCGAAAGAGTTAAAAGCTCAAAACTCCCAACTTCAACAACAGTTTCAGGTAAGAGGATATCCAACGATTTGGTTTGTTAAGGCAGAGAAAAATTCTTCAGGACAAATGAACTTAAGTCAGATAGGCAAGACAGGATACGTTAAAGGAGGCCCATCAGTATGGATTTCTGGTGCAACTCAAATTTTAGGACGTAAATAACGACGAAAAATCAACACAGTCAAAGTCTTCGCCTGAATATCCTTTAGAAGAAAGAAAGCGTAAAACTTTCCCTTTTTTTTCAAATGCACTCAACCCTTCTTTTAGGGTGAGCGCTTTTTTTTCAGCTAAACCACTTAGGTTTTGATTGTATTTTTCCTTAGGAATGTTTTGAAGCCCCTGATCAATAAGCTCTTTTGATATTTTATGTTGAATGAGACCCGATCTTATTTTTTGTTTCCCCCACTTCTTAAGGTTTACCTTACCTTGTATAAACGATTCAACAAAACGATTCTGATTTAAAAAACCATCTGACCTCAACGAGGAAATGAGAAGCTCAATTTTTTCATCTTCAACGATAAAGGTTTTTATTTTTTTTTCAGCCTCGTAAACAGAGCGCTCCTGATAGGCACAATATCGTTCAAGCTTAGATTTTATTTCACTAAACTCTAAGAGGCCCATTTAACTATACTTTGATCTTTTTATTCTTTTTATTTCTAAAAGAATATTCTAAAAGTTTATACGAGGATAAACCACGAATAGGAACCCATTTTTTATATTTAAAAAACCATCTCATTCGTTTAGATAAAAAGCCTTTTGTAAAATAAGCCTCTAAATAAGGGTGAACGAGAAGGGTTATTGCCCCTGGTTTATTTTTAGATATTAAATATTCTAAATTGGACTCAATCTCTTCTGCAAACAAGATACTTGCTTGTATTTCTCCAGTTCCTTTACATGTAGGACAAGCCTCCCCTGTTTTGATGTCTGTTTCTGGTCTGACACGTTGACGTGTAATTTCAACAACACCAAACCTTGATGGGGGAGCAATGTTATGCTTTGCACGGTCCGGCTTCATGTACTCTTTGAGTTTCTCAAGTAAGAGTTTATTATTCTTCTTATCGTGCATATCAATAAAGTCGACACAAATAATACCGCCCATGTCTCTTAATTGTAATACGCGCGCTATTTCTTCTGCTGCCTCAACATTGGTCGCTAAAGCGTTAGACTCTTGACCATCTGCACCTTTTCGATTACCGCTATTCACATCGATGACGTGCATCGCCTCAGTGTGTTCAATAATAAGGTATCCACCGCTATTTAATGGAACCTTTTTCCCAAATAAAGTTTTGATTTGTTTACTAATACCAAAACGCTCAAAAACATCGAGTTTTCCACTGTAGTGCTTGACGATTTTTTCTTTTCCAGGAGCAATAGAAGAAACGTATTCTTTGATTTCATCATACATCACGTCATTATTGACATGAATATTGGCAAAATCACCATTTAATAAATCCCTCAACATAGAAGAGGTTCTATTGATTTCTCCTAGCAGTTTTTTTGGTCCGCGAGAACCCTTAATGTTTCCGTACATCTCGCGCCACTTTTCAAGAAGTTGGTTGATGTCGTTTTCAAGCTCTTCTGATGACTTGTTTTCTGCAACAGTTCGAATAATCACACCAAAATTCTTTGGAGTAATCTTCTGCATTATGTTTTTTAAACGAGTACGCTCTTCTTTTTCTTTAATTTTTTGAGAAATAGAAACTTTCTCAGAAAAAGGAACAAGAACCAAGTATCTTCCTGCAATAGTAACTTCAGAGCACAATCTTGGTCCTTTAGCTGAAATAGGCTCTTTTGCAACCTGAACAAGAATGGATTGGGAAGAAGAAAGCACCTCTGCAATCTTGCCTTCTTTTTCTATTTCTTTTTCAAGTTTGAAATAGCGCAAATCAGGCACATTTTGCTTACCCCTCAAGGTGTTTTTACAAAAATGAGCAAATGAGTTATATTGTGGACCAAGGTCTAAGTAATGCAAAAAAGCATCTTTTTCATAGCCCACATCAACGAAAGCAGCGTTCAGACTAGGAACAACACGCCTTACTTTTCCTAAATAAATATCCCCGACTGAAAAATCTGTTCCGCCTTTATCTTCATGTAGCTCTATGAGTCTACCGTCTTTTAATAAGGCAATCCAGTTTTCATTTGATCGTGAATCAACAACAATTTCTAATTTCACAAAAAAATGAGTTTAATGATACAAAAATGTCCAGTCTAAACCTTTAGCTGGTCTTTATTTCAGCGAATTAAACTACTTTTTCTTTTTGTGACGATTTTTTCTTAGGCGTTTCTTTCTTTTGTGAGTCGCCATTTTATGTCTTTTTCTTTTTTTACCGCTTGGCATAATATATATTTTAATGTTTTTATTTCTTTTTCAAAAAAAATGCACCCCGAAAGGAGTGCAAAGCTATGAAATATATTTTAATATTCCTTTTTAGTCAGCAGCCACATTGTTTTTTACTTCCTCAACAAAGACTTTTGCTGGTTTGAAAGAAGGGATATTGTGAGCCGGAATAATTACCGTTGTCTTTTTTGAAATGTTTCTCCCCGTTTTTTTTGCTCGACGCTTCACTACAAAGCTACCAAAACCTCGAAGGTATACGTTCTGTCCATCGGATAAAGATCGTTTAATAGAATGCATAAATGCCTCAACCGCTCTAAGGGCCTCTGATCTCTCTAGCCCTGTTTCTTCAGAAATGTCTGCAACTATTTCTGCTTTTGTCATAATTCTTTTGTTTTATGTTACTATTATAAGGCTACAAAAATATACTTTACATTTATTAAATTCGCCTGTTCTAAAAAAAAAACAAATTTAATTATAAATGGTTCATTTCCAAGAAACCCTCATTTCATGGTATTTAATAAATAAAAGAGACCTTCCCTGGAGGGATACTAGGGATCCATATAAAATATGGTTGAGTGAGATTATTTTACAACAAACTAGAGTTGTGCAAGGAACAAGTTATTATTTAAAGTTTATTAACGAATTTCCGAGTGTAAAAGATTTGTCAGAATCAACAGAGCAGAAGGTGCTTTCTCTTTGGCAAGGACTAGGTTATTACTCTAGAGCGAGAAACCTTCATGCAGCATCAAAAGACATAATCAACAATCATCAAGGTATTTTCCCTGACAATTATATTGATCTCTTAAAATTAAAAGGAGTCGGTCCATATACGGCCGCCGCGATTTCCTCCTTTTCTTTTAATGAGGCCAAAGCCGTGGTAGATGGTAATGTTTTTCGTGTTTTAAGTCGCATTTATGATATTTCAACGCCAATAAATTCATCTCAAGGAGTAAAGACTTTTCAAGAGCTTGCACAAAGCGTTTTAAACAAAAGCGACCCCGCAACTCACAATCAGGCAATTATGGAATTCGGGGCTCTCGTTTGTACTCCTAAAGCACCAAAATGCAATAAATGCCCAATGACCCTAGAGTGCAGCTCATTTAAAAACGACACTACGAAGAAGAGACCGGTAAAAATTCGAAAAGGAACCGTTCGATCAAGGTTTTTTATTTACAAAGTGTTTTATAATAGCACAGAGAAGCTTCTTTTTCTTAAAAAGAGAAAAGCAAAAGATATTTGGCAAAACTTATATGATTTTGAACACCAAGAATTTACTACAAAGGAATTGTTTGACGAACAGGTTCAAGCATTTCCAAGCGAAAAACACACGGTGTCTTTAAGCCATAAACTTACACATCAGCACATCATGGCTTTTTTCGTATTGTGCCCTACAATAAAAAAGAAAACCCACAACGAACTTGTGCCTGTAAAAATAAGCGAACTAAAGACCTATCCCATACCAACGTTAATAAAAAAGTATTTAGAGCAAGAACCAGAGATACCCAATTCAGTTTAAACACCTAATTTTGCAAAGCAAGTGAACAAACGATAAAGGTCTTTAATTAGAAAAACAACATTAAAAAGAAACCTGTTTTATGACGGAAATAAAAAACATAAACGTGGGAATTACCATAGGCGACATAAATGGTATAGGGCCCGAAATAATTCTCAAATCTTTACACGATAGAAGGATTTTGACTTCAATTACACCGATAATTTATGGTTCCGATAAAGTATTGAACCATTACAAACAAAAGTTGGGGATAGAAGACTTAAACATGATTACGATAAATGAGGCTTCAGCGGCTAATAAAAATAAAATAAACGTAATTAATGTGAACTCAGAGCCTGTTGAGGTTCAAGAGGGAAAGGAGTCTGTAAATGCAGGAAAAATAGCGGTTTTAGCACTAGAGAAGGCAACAAAAGACATTTCAACAGGCGGAATAGACGTGATTGTTACTGCACCAATATCAAAAAGTGTTTGTCAGAATGCGGGTTTTGATTTCCCCGGCCACACCGAGTACTTCTCTTCTCTTTCGAATGGCATAGAGGCTCTAATGTTGTTGAGTTCCTCAATAATGAGAATAGCCCTTGTAACAACACATGTTGCTTTGAAGGATGTTTCTAAAAACATAAGTAAAGAAAAAATAATAAACAAGGCAAAGACGTTTAATCAAAGCTTAACTAAAGACTTTGGAATTCGAAAACCAAAGATTGCCATACTATCCCTAAACCCTCATTCTGGAGAAGATGGAAAAATGGGAAATGAAGAAAAAGACATTATTCTTCCAGCCATAAAAGACCTGAATGAAGAAGGCACTTTGGCGTTTGGACCATTTCCGTCAGACGGCTTCTTTGGTTCTGAGTCGAGAAGAGACTTTGATGGAATACTATCTATGTATCACGATCAAGGATTAACTGCTTTTAAAGCTCTTTCGTTTGACGAAGGGGTAAATTACACCTCTGGCTTGCCAATTGTTCGAACTTCACCAGATCACGGAACAGCATTTGATATTGCTGGAAAAGGAATAGCATCAGAAACCTCAATGAGAAACGCGATATATCTGGCTATAGACATATATAACTCTAGAGTTTCGCACAAAGAAAACCTACGCAATAGTTTAGAGGTTCAAAAACCCAAGGAAAAACAGAAAGAGGCAACAAAGCATAGGGGTTTGAAAAAAAATTAATAACTTTGCCCACCCTTTTTAAAATTAGGTAATGAATAAAAGCTTTGACATACCTTTCGTTGGTTTAAAACAAGGCAAACATCATTTTAAATTTGAAGTGGGTAAAACGTTCTTTGATGATTTCCCGTTTTCTATTATAGAAGGAGGGAATTTGATTGCTGAGGTGGAGTTAGATAAAAAAGAAACCATTATGATTTCGAACTTTATTATTCATGGAAACGTAAAGGTAGTTTGTTCTAGATGTAATGAACACGCGAACATAGACTTAAACGACTCAATGATAAACTATTACAAGTTCGGAACGGAAACAGAAGAAGACGAAAACCTTTTTGTTTTATCTCCAGACGAATATAAAATTAATGTCGCTCAGCAAATTTATGAACTTATTACTGTTGCATTACCAACAAGCCCAAAACATAAAAAAGGGGAGTGTAATACTGAAATGGTAGAGTTAATAAAAAAATACCAGTCAAAAGAAGAAAATGAAGATATTGACCCAAGGTGGGAAAAATTAAATAAGTTGAATTAATAATATATAATTATGGCGCATCCTAAAAGAAAAATCTCGAAAACAAGAAGAGATAAAAGAAGGACTCATGTAAAAGCGACGGCTAGCAATGTTGCCACTTGTCCAACTACAGGACAACCACACCTTTTCCATCATGCTCATTGGCACGAAGGAAAGCTTTACTATAAAGGTAAAGTCATTGCTGAAAAAGAAGTAGAAGCTTAAGATTTTTTCTCTGATGAGAATTGGTCTGGACGTTTCTGGAGGAGATTTTGCCCCAAAGGTAAACCTTGATGGGCTAAAATTAGCAATGAAAGAATTGCCTTCCTGTACCTTTTATTTGTTTGGAAACAAAGAAGAGGTGTTAGAGCACCCATCATTCATTGATGTTGATAAAGAACGCATACAAGTAGTTCACGCGCCTGAACAAATTACCTTTAAAGATAACCCAACTCGTGCAATCTTAAGGAAACCAAAAAGCTCTATTTCTGTTGGGCTTAATTGGCTTTCAACACGGAAAATAGACGTTTTTTCTGGCACAGGAAACACGGGGGCAATGTTGGTTGGTTCTATATATAAATCAACAACGATACCTGGCGTTATAAGGCCGTGCATCACCTCTACCCTTCCCACAATAACCGGTGGGAAAACAGTTCTTTTGGATGTTGGTTCTAATGCGGATTGTAAGGCTGATGTTCTTTCACAGTTTGCTGTTTTGGGTTCAATATACGCCCAACATGTTTATGGGAAGAAAAAACCAAAAGTTGCCTTGTTGAATATTGGAGAAGAAGAATCGAAAGGAAACCTTCTTACTATTGCCGCGCATGAGTTGTTAAAATCTTCAGATGAAATCAATTTTATAGGAAATTTAGAGGGTCGGGATATTTTTACAGGTATTGCCGATGTTATTGTTTGTGATGGCTACACAGGTAACGTTGTTTTAAAACAGGCCGAAGGTATTTATTCATTAATTAAAAAAAGAGGGATCAACGATGAGTATTTTGATCGGTTTAATTATGAAAATTATGGCGGAACGCCAATTCTTGGTATTCGGGGAAATGTAATTATAGGTCATGGCATCTCAAATGACATTGCAATTAAAAATATGTTATTACATTCGTATGAGGTTGCCTCTTCAGGTTTGGCAAAGAAGATAAAAAAAGCATTTAAATAAAATGAATATATCAGCGGCAATAACTGCAGTTCACGGAGCTGTTCCGGAAAAAGTTCTAAGCAACTCGGATTTAGAGAAAATGGTTGATACCAATGATGAGTGGATTGTTTCTAGAACCGGAATAAAAGAGAGAAGAATCGTTAGTGATGGTGAAACGCTTTCAGACCTAGGAGCAGAAGTGGTGAAAGGAATCTGTGAAAAAAGAGGAATTTCACCTCTTGAAATAGACATGATAATTGTTGGGACTGTAACCGGAGACTATCGCTTTCCAAGCACATCTAATGTAATTTGTTATAAAAGTGGAGCAACCAACGCCTGGGGCTATGATGTTAGCGCGGCTTGTTCAGGGTTTATATATACCTTAATTACGGGGCAACAATTTATTGCTTCTGGTCAACATAAAAAAGTCATTGTCATAGGAGGAGATATCATGTCTTCAATAGTTAGCTATAAGGACAGAAACACATGCGTTATATTTGGAGATGGAGCAGGAGGAGTTCTTTTAGAGCCTAATAACGAAGGAAATGGTATTGTTGATTCTATTTTAAAAGCAGATGGTGCGGGTAAAGAATTTTTAATTCAAAAAGCAGGAGGCTCTGCACATCCTGTAACTGAAGAAAATATAGGAACACCAGAAACCTTTGTTTATCAAGAAGGAAGAACAGTTTTTAAGTTTGCGGTAACCAATATGGCCGATGTTTCCGCAGAAATTATGGAAAAAAACAATCTTAAAAGCGAAGATATCGATTGGCTGGTTCCACATCAGGCAAACCTCAGGATTATTGATGCAACTGCAAATAGAATGGGGTTAACAAAAGAAAAAGTAATGATCAATATTGAGAAATATGGAAACACAACATCTGGAACAATTCCCTTATGTTTGTGGGAGTGGGAGAAGAAGCTAAAAAAAGGAGACAATATTGTCTTGGCTGCTTTTGGAGGTGGATTCACCTGGGGAAGTGTATATTTAAAATGGGCATATAATTCGTAAAAAAACTATATAAAAAACAATCAGTTATGAATTTTGAAGAGATAAAAGAATTAATAAAATTAGTATCCAAAACGGGAGTAGGAAAGGTTCAAGTGGAAAAAGAAGACTTTAAAGTTGTCATATCAGGAAGTAAACCATCTTCGGATCAGCCGATTATTGTTCAAAGCCCTCAGCAATCAACCCCTATAACCATGGCCGCGCCGCTTGCGCCAGCAGAGGCACCAAAACCTGACGCTAAAAAGACAAACGAAAAGAATGATGAGGATCACTTGATCACGGTTAAATCGCCAATGATTGGGACTTTTTATAGATCTCCAGGGCCAGAGAAAGAACCCTTTCTGAATGTAGGAGACTCTTTTAAAGTGGGAGATAAGCTTTGTATAATTGAGGCAATGAAAACATTTAACGAGATTGAGGCAGAGGTTTCAGGAAAGATTGTTAAAGTGCTTGTTGATGACGCTAGTCCAGTTGACTATGATCAGCCTTTGTTTTTGGTTGAACCAGCATAGAAATCAAAAAGAACATTTATGTTTAAGAAAATATTAATTGCAAACCGAGGGGAAATAGCCCTCAGGGTTATAAGAACCTGTAAGGAAATGGGAATCCAAACTGTTGCGGTATATTCAACCGCAGACAAAGATTCTTTACCTGTTAGATTTGCTGACGAAGCAGTATGTATAGGCCCTCCAGTTAGCGCAAAGTCATACCTTTCAATTCCAAGTATTATTGCAGCTGCAGAAATAACCAATGCAGACGCGATACATCCAGGCTATGGGTTTTTGTCAGAAAACGAAAAGTTCTCAAAAGTTTGTGAGGAACACAATATTAAATTTATTGGTGCTTTACCTGAACAAATTTCAGGCATGGGAGACAAAGCGACTGCTAAAGCCACAATGATTAAAGCAGGCGTCCCTTGTATACCCGGTTCAAAAGGGTTGATAAAAGACACGAAAGAAGCCAAAATAAAGGCCAAAGAAATAAAATACCCTGTAATTCTTAAAGCAACTGCTGGTGGTGGCGGTAAAGGAATGAGAATTGTTTGGAAAGAGGACCAGCTTCAAGACGCTTGGGACTCTGCAAAACAGGAATCTGCAGCAGCTTTTGGAAATGATGGAATATATATGGAGAAGTTTATTCAAGAGCCTCGTCATATTGAAATCCAAATAGCAGGAGACCAGCATGGAAATGTTTGTCACCTATCCGAAAGGGATTGTTCCATACAAAGAAGACACCAAAAACTAGTTGAAGAAACCCCTTCTCCGTTTATGACTACAGCACTAAGAGAAAAAATGGGTGAAGCAGCGATCAAGGCGGCTAAAGCAGTGAAATACGAGGGCGTTGGAACTGTTGAATTCCTTGTAGATAAAAACAAGGACTTCTACTTCATGGAAATGAATACTAGAATACAGGTTGAGCACACAATAACAGAGGAAGTTATTAATCACGACCTTATTAAAGAGCAAATAAAAATAGCTGCGGGTGAAAAAATATCAGGTAAAAACTATTTACCCATTATGCATGCAATTCAGTGTAGAATAAACGCCGAAGACCCAGAGCATGACTTCAGACCATGTCCAGGAACAATAACTGATTATCATTGTCCGGGTGGGCACGGGGTGCGAATCGATGCACACGTTTATTCAGGATACACGATTCCTCCCAATTATGATTCAATGATTTCTAAATTAATCGTTGTAGCTCGAACAAGAGACGAAGCAATATTAAAAATGAAAAGAGCTCTTGGGGAATATATTATCGAGGGGGTTAAGACAACAATACCATTTCATCAAAAGCTCATGGAAGACGAAAACTTTGTAAAAGGAAATTTTACCACAAAGTTTATGGATTCTTTTGAGTATTGATTATCTTAATGGTGTTAAGCAACCGAAAAACCATTTTCGCGTCAATTGATTAGTTAAAATATAATTCGTAGTTGAATATGAAAAAAGTATACACCCTTACGACAGTGTTTTTATTGTTTTTTATGTGTGAATTAAGCGCGCAAAATGTGAGCTCACTAAAAAGTAAAAACCAATCAAATGTAAATACAGCAACCAAACCGGCTGTTGATGAACAAGACATTTTAAAGCAAATTTCTCAAATCAATGAGCACCTTTCGGCCATTGAAACAAAAAGAAACTATATTCTTTCAGACCCCGCGGAAAAGTCCTCAGCTCAAGAACAAGGATGGTTTGAAGACATGAAAAAAATCGAAAAATCTCTCCTTAAGAAAAAAGAAAAATTAACAGCACTTATTAATAATTAGTTCAGGAGATGAATAAAAAAGTAGTAGTTTTTATCGTAGGCTTTTTCCAAGCCCTAATCGTGTTTTCTCAATCTGGAGGAGTAGATTGCAACAATTTAGAACCTATATGTACCGATGTTGGTATATCTTTTACAGCATCAAGTGGTTTACCTGACGCATCCACAACAAACCCGGGAAACAATTATGATTGCTTAATATCTCAGCCAAATCCAACTTGGTATTATCTTGAAATATCGAACTCTGGAGATGTGCAAATGAACCTCTCGGCCAATTCTGATATTGATTACATTATTTGGGGCCCTTTTAATTCTTTAGCAGAGGCAGAGGCGAATTGCGGTGCTTATAATAATGTTGCCGATTGTAGTTTTTCCTTTACGAACAACGAAACACCGCAGATTTTGGGCGCTGTTACAGGACAGGTATACGTTATGTTGGTTACCAATTATGCCAATGTTGTTCAAAATATATCATTAACACAATCTGGAGGATCTGGAAATACGGATTGTACTATAGTTAATCCCCCAACAGCAAATTGTCCAGAATATGCAACTCAAGCAAGCTCTACAACTGAAGCATGTGGAAATCAGCAGTATTATTTAGAAGTATTAAATACCGCATGTAATGGCTTTGTTACGTTTAATGTTGTTGGTAATTATGGCTCTTCATTTGCCAGTGAAATTACTTGGGAGGTTGTTTCAAACCAAACAGGTGCCGCTGTAGCTTCGGGAGGTCCCGGCATAAACGGTGGAGCAATAAATGTAGTTGTTGGCCCTTTAGACCCCGCAGTGCATGGAACAATATTTAACTTACTTGTCTATGATTCCTGGGGAGACGGTTTTAATGGAACAGGAGGAATCATACAAACCACCAGTTCTTCAGGAACTGTTTTAGCTGAAATAGATGGGGATTTTGGTTCTCAATCGAATCAATATTTTACAGCAGGAATAGATATTTCATCTGCAACAATAAATATTACAACTCCTTCAGGTGTTGTAAGTACAACCATGGGAAACTGCCAAGACTTTAATGTTGAGCTCTCCCTTGAAAACAATAATTTTTGTACTCCAATAAATGTAGACTTACCTTGGGAGATCATTTGTGATGCTACTGGTGCAATAATTTCTAACGGTACTCATACAATAACAGTATACCCCCAGGTACCAACCCAAAGTTCAGAAGTTGTATCTATTTCCTGGGATGCAGCAAACTGCTCTTGGGATGTTTCTGCGAATAATGACTGTGATTTATTAGATATTGGAACATTATTTTCTATTTCTCCAGACCCTTCAACAATTGCTCCGTATTGTTCAAGTGGATCAGAAAACTTTACAATTGACTATCTTGGTTTTGTTGCAGGACCAAACTGTTGCCAAACGGCCGGACCATTAACACCAATAACATATGATACCACCCTTAACACGACTTCTTTCACGGCTCAAGACGCCTATGCAGGAACAAATAATGCGGGATATGCTGTAGTATCTGCTAATGGAATTGGAGGCAATGCACAATCAATAGTCGTCGATATAACAGGCAATGGATATTGTTGTCCAAACTGCTCAGCTTCACCCGAGCCATATTATGTAGATGTTTATATAGACGGTGTTCAAGTTTTATTTGAAGGTCCGCTTACCAATACAAGTTTTTCTTATTCATTTAACGAAGGAGACCTTAATGCTTTTGGGGTTACATACAATCAAAGCAGTATTATAGAAGTTTATGTTTTACCAAATAACTTCTGGTATGGCACCCCTCAAATATTTACAACTTTCATTCCCGGGGGAAATTGCGGATCTCTTGGCGCGGGTCAGTGGACGATGAGCAACCTTATCACTAATGTTTCTGCCGTATTTGAACAACAAACAGCAACGGCCGTTTCTTGCTCATATCCTTTAATAGAAAATTACACCTGTTGTTCACCTAACATGGTGCTTCCTCCAAACGAGAGTTCTTCAGTATCTTGTGATCAGGATATATATCTTCCTGTTCCCCCCACCATTAATGATAATTGTGGTGCCGTGATATCTCCAACCATGTCTGAAAACGCTACACCTGCATGTGTCGGCGACAAGGTATACACTTTCACCTATATGGATTGTACAGGAGCTACTTCAGATTGGACCTATACCTTTCACGTAAACGATAACATTCCTCCAACAGCTTCAAATCCATCTAATATAACGATAGCGCTTGCACCAGCCCCCGCACCGGATATAAATTTAGTTATTGATGAGGCTGATAACTGTACGTCTAATCCCACCGTTACATTTGTTTCAGATGTTTCAGATGGAAACGCTTGCCCAGAGACAATTACACGAACCTACAGTGTAACGGATGACTGTGGAAACGAAACCTTAGTTTCCCAGCTTATTATTATTGGAGGGGCATCTATACCAGACCCAGCTGTAAGCGCAAATGGACCAATTTGTGAAGGAGACGATGCTGTTTTCACAATCACAGGCCTCATAGATGCTATTGTGACATACGATACGGGTTCTGGACCAAATACAGTTACTTTAATTGGAGGTTCAGCAACAGTTACCATTTCAGGAGTAATGTCAAGCACAACCATTACGCTCACAAACATTTCAGAAGGGACTTGTAATTCCACAATAAATCTTTCTGCAACCACAGTAGTAAATACCCAGTTAACCCCTACCTTTGATCCTTTAGGACCTTATTGTCAAACGGGAGGAGTTGATCCCTTATTAACAAGTTCGATTGAGGGATATACAGGAACATGGTCACCTTCAGTTGTTGACAATTCTACTTCAGGAACGTCCGCTTATACATTTACGCCTAACCCTGGACAGTGTGTTTCAAATACGACGATGGATATTGTCATTACTGATGCTCCTTTTGTTATAGCCGCGGCATTAGATTCAACTCTTTGTGAGGGCGACTCTACTGTTCTTTTTATTGATACTTTGTCTGGAGGGTTGTTGGTAGAGCAATTTACAATGACATTTGGTTCAGCCTTTGCCTATTCTACGATTAACACAAATCTTCCTGGTAATTATTATGCGGTTGTGAATGGCACTTACTCCGGAAATGGCCCATGTGAAAATAGAGACGGTGCTTATTGGTTTTACCAAGGATGTAATAATATCACCCCTATTGAAGCCTACCCTTGGCAATGGAATGGTCAAAGCCCCACCACACAATCAACCACTCCTTATGGATATAATGCAAATCACAGCTACAATTTTTTCTTTGCAGGAGGTTCATCGCAGACATTTTCCTTTTCTGAAAACAATCCAAATTGGTACAATGACAATTCGGGAAGTTTAACTTTTGATATTTATTATTTGGGAGACATTTCATGGTCAACAGGATCGACAGAAGCTTCCGATACAATTTTTCCACCCGTTGGATCAAATACCTACACGGTAACCTTGGATTATGGTAATGGTTGTGTTGCAACAGATGATGTAACTATAGATGTTGACCCTTTGGTTACACCCACATTTGATCAATTGGGTCCTTTTTGTGAAAATAGCCCGACCGTTGAAACACTCCCAACTACATCCAACGAGGGAATAACAGGAACATGGAATACTGTAAACGTAGATATGACTTCCGCGGGAAGCACGACATATACCTTTACAAGTGACATTTCACAGTGTGCATTAAATACGACAATGGATATTATTATTGAGGCAGCTCCAATAGTAAGTATTACGAACAACACGGGAAGCACAGAGCTTACATGTGTACTTATTGATATTAACCTCACTGCAACAGGAGCAGTTACCTATAGTTGGGATAACGGTTTAGGAATTAATGACAATGTAATTATTAATGCTCCCGGAACTTATACGGTTACGGGATTAAGTTTAAACGGTTGCGAATCTTCTTCGCTAATAGTGATTACGGAACAAAATACTGTAGATATAATTGCAACCTTAGCTGAAGGTGAAATATGCAGCGGCGAAGATGCAATTATAAGTGTTTCAAGTACAAACGCTACCAGTTTTGATTGGACGATTGTAGAAAACGGAGTTTCGGGAGCAACTCCTGGCTCCGGAATAAATGCCCCGGGCTTAGATATTTCTCAAGCCTTAATAGCCACGGGAGCTAATCCAGGCGCTGTTGAATATACCATTACGCCTATTCTTGGTACCTGCACTGGAACACCTCAATCTGTTACAGTAACCGTTACTCCACCTGTAGTTCCTTCTTTTATCAGTTTAGGGCCCTATTGCTTTGATCAATCAACGGCTGACATATTAGCACCAATTTCAACCGATAATATTTCAGGAACATGGAGTCCAAATTCAATTAACACGTCAGCCTTAGGCTCATCTACTTATGATTTTACTCCCGATGTAGGAGAGTGCGCAACAAGTACAGCGATGGAAATTATTGTAAACTCTCTACCGGTTGTAGCATTTTCTGCCGATAACATAGAGGGGTGTGCCCCACTAACAAGTTCTTTAACAGGAGGAAGTGCTACAGGAAACAATATTTGGACAATAGGAAATGGTGAAATTTTAAATGGAACCAATGTAAATACAACATTTACCCTTCCAGGGTGCTATGATGTTACCCTATTCGTTGAAGAAAACGGTTGTTCAAACACAATGACCATAACTGATTATATCTGTGTTCAAAACGATCCGATAGCGGCATTTACTTTTAACCCTCAAACATTTACGGATGTCAATCAAGAGGTCACGTTTAGTAATAATAGCCAAGGAGCGACAAATTATACTTGGGAGTTTGGAGAGGGATCAACAAGTGAATCAACAAACCCGTCACATACCTATTTTAATACAGAGGATGGGGTTGTAATAACCCTTACCGCAACTAGTGAATTTGGATGTACGCATACAGTAGACCATTTTATACCTTACGATGAACAAGAAATTTACTATATTCCAAACACGTTTACTCCTGATGGAGATAATTTTAATCAGGTTTTCAGCCCCGTTTTTTACTCTGGATTTGATCCGTATAATTTTTCCATGTTGATTTTTAATAGGTGGGGAGAAGTCGTTTTTGAAACACACAATGCCGAAGTTGGGTGGGACGGCAGTTTTGGACCTAGTGTTGGTCTTGTTGCAGATGGTATGTATACTTGGAAAATAACCTATAAAAATCCACAAACAGACGAAAGAAAAATTCTTATAGGCCACGTGTTGGTTTTAAGATAGCTGCGTTTTTATATTTTCAAAGTGATCGGGTGTTTCCGCTTTAACTTTAAATAGAAATCAAATTTTGTATTGTTTAATTTTAGCATTAATTTCACGCTAACTTTAAAACTCAAACTAGAACATTCGTTTTAAGCAACCTATTATTTATAACGGCGTCTTTTAATTACGCTAATTCTAACAAAAACATTGTAAGTGAAACAAAACCTCTACTTCATTGTGCTACTTTTCATCTCTCATCACACATATAGCACCGCACAAGTTAAATCCAACCAAAATAATAACAACACCAAGACTACAGAACTAGAGAGCACAAGGCAAGAAGTTCCTAGTGCTTCTTCGCAGGGTAATTTTGTTCGTGTTTCAGGCTGGGATGAAAACCATTCAAATGAAAACGCAATAGAACTTCCTATACAAAAAGTCAAAAACGTTGCTCCTCATGGGGGGGGACAAATCGCAGAGTCATCGCTTCTAAAAGAAATATCAAATTCATATTGGAGAACACAGACAGAAATAAAAACAGCAAAATCACAAAACAACTTGGTTTTATTGGAGGAGCTTGAGACAAACTCTTTGTCCTTCCGAATGAACTATGTTTCCTTGTACGAAACTCTCGACGCTTCAATGGTTGGCGTAGAACAGGTAAAGCTATATTATTCATTCAAAAAAGATTTTGACAATGAATAGTTTTAGAATTAAAGGAGCTTTTATAATTGCCATTTGTTTATTTTTTTGTCAAAACATTTACAGTCAGGGAGATATTTGTTCTTCAGCAACAACACTAACTCCAGGAACGACATGCACATATACAACAGTCGATAATTTTGGTTTTACTGTTCAAGATTTAAATAATGGGACCTGCACGGGAAACCTAAACGATGATGTATATTTTCAATTCACTGCAACCGAGCCAACAATGACGGTTAATGTTGATGGCTCAGGTTCTTTTGATGCTGTTTTGGGTGTTTTTGGAGGAACATGTGCCGCATTAGTTCAGGAAGGACCATGTATTGATAATACAGGGAATGGAGGAATCGAAACACAAACGTTCTATGGACTAACTGTCGGCCAAACCTATTATATTCTTGTTTATGATTGGGGCTCAGATATTCCTGCAACCACTACTTTTGATATTTGTGTTTATGAAACTTGTCCAGGTGGAGTTCCTAATGATTTATGCGTCAACGCTACGGGATTAACATTAGGAGTGGTTGAAAGCACAAATAACATCTGTGCATCACCAAATACTGATGACCCAGACCCTGCAGACATATGTGCTACTACGATTGAAAATACGGTTTGGTACGAATTTACGCCCACAGACACCGATCAATATACGGCGACAATATCTAATTTTAGTTGTCTATATACGATTGGTCTTCAAATGGCTGTCGTTTCAGGCTCCTGTGGTGGGCCATATACTCCTGTGGATTGTGATGCAGGAATCACGGACGCCCAATTCATTTTTACAGGGACGGCTGGTACAACTTATTATATAGTTATTGACGGTATTGATGGCGACCAATGTGATTTTGATATATTAATTGAGGATGCATGTGCTGCAGATGCGGGCACGAATACTTCTGCGGCCTCAATAGTTTCATGCTTTAATGAGGACGTGAGTGTGTCAACGGTTGGGTCGGTTAATACAAGTTTAGGGGCAAACCCATGTATAGGTTGGGGTTTTTGGGTTGCAGATGATCCGCTTGGACTGTTTGTTGGTCTTTCGGATATTGGGAGCCCGCCATCTGGCGGAATGCCAACGGATGATAATAATTATGTTGGAGCATACCCTTCAGGAACATTTCCTAATGCAAATGGTCCAAATGCAACCCTACCTGCAGAAAATAATGGAGT
>ENA-OQVM01000733-OQVM01000733.1-marine-metagenome-genome-assembly--contig:-NODE-733-length-48531-cov-6.316981_pt1 | contig 48531 bp, 40 predicted proteins | sample MGYA00237776_ERZ505498 | MGnify/ENA primary metagenome ERZ505498 (study PRJEB26159, sample SAMN06265151) | marine metagenome | isolation source: Helgoland LTER site | place: Germany:Helgoland, sampling...
CTTAAAGTTCCAATCGCCAACATATTTTAAACGTCCGTCATTTTCTTTATTACAAGAATTGAAAAGGAACAAAAAAGTAGTACAAACTAAGATGATACGGGAGATTATTTTTTGGCTAAAATTCATACAATTTTAAATTTAATAAATTATAGAAATATTTTATATGTAAATACTTGTATAATTCTTATTCAAAATAAAATAATTTCTCGGTATTGATATCCAACTTTATTGCAATTTTCATTGCTAACTCTAAACTTGGTTTATACCTATATCGTTCAATTGAAATAATTGTTTGTCTACTGACCCCAACATTAGTTGCTAATTCTTCTTGGGTTAAGCCCTTTTGTTGTCTGACTTCTTTCAAATTGTTTTTTAATTCCATCTTAAATGGTTCTATGAAGGTAAAATTGGTAAATTGATTTAATCAATGAAACTACAAGTGTGAGTAATAAGATGAAAAAAATAACACCACCATTAAAATCAATTGATGAATTTATCAATAACCCAATAAAAACAAATAGACTTAATTCGTATAGTAAATAACCTAACTTATATGATTTTGAATTAATCATATCATTCCTTTCATCTTCCACTATATTATTTTTAAAATAAACTTCTAGAAAAGTATAAGTAATAGAAAAATAGGCTACAGTAAATATGATTATTTCAATTATTTTTTTGGATAAGTCACCTATAGTAAATGATGTTTTTTGATTTGCGTAAAAAAAAGGAAGAAAAATAATTAAAAACAAAATTGAAAAAATAATCTCAATTAATATTGAAGTCTCTTTTTTTGAAAGTATCATATTCTAAATATTTATTTTTGAATTAATCTAAGGACAAGGATTGCAACTCTTGAAACTGAGTAGGTAAAAAGTCCAAAAAGAGGAGATAACAGTGCTATTTTAAGTCCGCTAGCCATTACAACTGCACTTACTTCTACTTGTCCACCTTCAATGGCATCAAAAGCAGCTATTAAACCGAGAAAAGCTCCCATTATCCCTAGTGCTAGTGCTAGTTTGCCGCTATCTCCGATATGTTTTAGCATCTTTTTTGAATTTTCAACATTTGATTTAATCTTCAAAATCGATTTTACTATAAAATAAATAGATGTCAATAAGCAGATTAAAATTAGAGACATAAATAATGCCCCTCCGTCCATAAATCTATTAAATAAGGTTGTTCCGATAAGTCCTGTTAATATTGCCATAATTCTTAGAATTTTTAATTTCATGCTTATATAAATGTTAAGTTAACTTTACAATTATAATTAAAATAATGTTAAGTATGTTTTACATTTTAAATTATTTTTTGTTGATCTAGTTAGATTTTTTTTTAATGAGTTGCTTTTAATTAATTGCCTGTTCTAACAATTTTTTTGGGCCATGGATCTTTAAATTCATGTCCATCTTCCCAAAGTTTAATTTCTTTTTCATTGAGAAAACAAGTTTCTAGTTTGTTGGTGAATTGATCCACTTGTTTTTTATCTCTAATTACGGTAAGGTCACAGTGTCTATCCCCAAAAAAACCAGATTCCTTTTGTAATTTTTCTTTTAGAAAATTTATTTCCATTTCTGAAAGACCATGGTTTTCATCTTCAATAATTCCTGCTCTCCAAGAGCCAATTATTTCTAAACTAATGCCACCTCCAGCTTGATTCCATAGAAGAGAGTGCTTGTCTCTGCTAGCAAGCCAGAAAAATCCCTTACTGCGATAAATTTTATTGCCAAGATACTTATGACAAACCTCCCAAAGTCTTTCAGGATGAAACGGTCTATCGTCTTTAATAACTCTCGACTCAAGATCATACGGTTGGTCGTCTTTCTTTTCGGAATCTATTACAGGTTTTAGCTCTTTAATTAACTGATCAACTTTAAAAAAATCATATTTTGGAAGTTCTAACAACGATTCAATTTTTAAATTACCAAACAGTACAGAATGGGTTGATACATGTGGATTTATTTCTTGAATATAGGTGGCAACATCGGAAAGTTTATTTTCTTCAATTCTGTCTGCTTTAGTAAGAATAAGATGGCTACAAAACATAATTTGTTCTACAAGTAAATTTACTGTATCTCTTATTCCTTTAGAAATGTTTTGTTGCATCTTAGCAATGAGATTTTCTCCGTAATTAAAGTCGTGAGATAGCATTAAACTATCTACAAGAACAAAAACTCCAGTAAGATTAACCTCACCATGGTTCTTGAAAAACTCTACTAAAGGCAAAGGATGGCAACTTCCTGAAGTTTCGATGATAATAAGCTCTGGCTTTTGTGTTGATAAAAGTTTTTTAAGGGCTTGGTCAAGTTTTTGTATTCCTTTTTTACTGCTAAGTACACAAGAATTAATAGATTCAAGAATATTACGATTGCTTTCTACAAGTTCTGTATTTCCAATAAGCTCTCCGTCTACATCCAATTCACTCATGTCATTTACTATAGCGCAAACTGGAATATTCTTCTTTTTAGATTGGGCAAGAAGATTAATAAAAAGTGTTGTTTTTCCAGAGCCAAGAAAACCATTAAGGATAACAATTGGAACTTTGCTAGATGTTTCTTTTAAATTTTTGATGTAGTTTATTTTTATGGAAATTTAAATATTATCTACCAAACAATTATCAGATTCACACTGACAATATTTTAAATTATAAACATGAAAAAAAGCCAAAGATAGAGCAGCTGAATATTTGTAATAATCAGACAAGTTTAATTGGGTATTTTGTTCCATAAATATAAAGGAAGATAATGCTATCCAAGAACCCCAAAGAACAAGTTTTATCCAAAATTTTGAAGTGCTTTTGGTAGATTTATATACAGCAAATAATGAAATAAATATAAAGGCATAATCAATCCATATCCACCACAATGGAGCAGAGGCACAACAACTTTTAGTGCAAGTTGATGCAAAGAAAAGAAATGGAGTGGCCATACAATGAATTGTACATAGAGTACTAGCTGTCGCTCCAATTAAATCAGAGCTCATTTTTTATCTTAATTCCATAAAAGTAAATCCATTGTTTTATTCTCTACCAAAACTAATTAAATTCTGAATAAATGCAACAATGTTGCATTTATATTTATTCTATTTAATATTTTGAAGTACGAAATTTTGAATTTATTTGATAACTTAAGGAAAATATTCAAGCTATGAGATGGGTTTTAGTTTTTCTTATTTTACCAATTAATATTCTTTGTCAGCAATATGACCCACAAATTCAAAAACATATAAAACCAGATTTTTATAAACTTTCAGAACTTTTAACTTCCAATGGAGGTTGTAAATTTTTAAATAAAGACAGTACTTCTTTTACCGGCACTGCTTATGAAATTGAATATATTTCTGATTATTATTTCTTAAGTAATAACTCTGTACAAGACACAATTACTTGTAGAATTAAAATCATACCATTAAAAAATGGTTTTAGAGATGGTGTTTCCCAAATTATTATCAATTGCGTTTAAGAATTATAGAATATTTAAAATCATATTCCATTGTATAATAGTTAAATTTTTTCATAACCTTTTTATTTATCTTTTTTTTTTAATTTTGATTAGTAAATATTCTAATTATGAAGAACGCACTATTACTATTTTCACTATTTGCTACCATTACTGTTTCAGCTCAGGATGTTGTATCCACTCTAGGAGATTCTTTCTCCAACCAAAGTGGCATCATCGACCTTACGATAGGCGAAGTGATTATAAATACAGGAACTGATGGAATTAATGAAATAACTCAAGGCTTTCATCAAACCAATTGGAATTTCGTAGAAGTGCAGGATCATTCTCCAAGATATGAAGCCATCATTTTCCCCAACCCGACATCTGATATATTAACCATTAAAACAAGTATGTTCGAAAATGTGACTTACGCATTTTATAATGCACAAGGAAAATTGATATTTCAGGATAAACTTTCTGCTGAACAAACATCCATTCAAGTGAGTCAATTGCCTACGGGTAGCTACTTACTAAATTTGAGTAACGAAACTCAAAATCTGAAGACATTTAAATTAATTAGTTCACATTAAATATATAACCATGAAGAAATTAATACTATCATTTGTTGCCATAGCAACGATTTCACTATCCTCATTTGGACAATCTCCAGAAGGCTTTAAATACCAAGCAGTAGTAAGAGATGCTGGAGGTTTAATTTTAAACAATCAAGCTGTAGGAATGCAAATGACGATCCAACAAGGAAGTATTGGTGGAACAACTGTTTACCAAGAAACATTTGTGCCAACAACGAATGCTTATGGTTTAGTAAATTTAGAAATTGGTAGTGGAACAGTTGTAAGTGGAGATTTTACAACAATTGACTGGTCAGCTGGATCGTATTTTATACAAACAGCTGTTGATTTTAATGGTGGTAATTCTTACGCCTTAATGGGTACTAGCCAGTTAATGAGTGTTCCCTATGCATTATATGCAAAAACTTCTGGTAATGGTCCAGCCGGACCACAAGGTCCAGCCGGAGCAGATGGAACCAATGGTATTGATGGACAAGCCGGAGTACAAGGTCCAGCCGGAGTACAAGGTCCAGCCGGAGTACAAGGTCCAGTAGGAGCACAAGGTCTATTAGGACCAACAGGTCCAGCCGGACCACAAGGTCCATTAGGACCAACAGGTCCAGCCGGACCACAAGGTCCAGTAGGAGCACAAGGTCCAGTAGGACCAACAGGTCCAGCCGGACCAACTGGTGGTTATTCTTTACACACGATTGGCGAAAGCTATGGTGGAGGAATTGTATTTTATGTTTATGACGGCGGACAACACGGCCTGATAGCTTCTACGTCCGATCAAAGTTCCAGTATGAGATGGTATGGAGGAACATATGTTGATACCGGTGCTAGAGCAGATGGTATTGGTGCTGGATTAAAAAATACTTCTATAATTATTGCTAACCAAGCTCCGGTTGACGGTAATCCTTTTGCGGCATCTATTTGCAATGAGTATTCAGTGACTGTAGCTGGTGTTACTTATGGCGATTGGTATTTACCTTCGAAATATGAGTTAAATTTACTTTTTTTACAAAGAAATGTTGTTGGCGGTTTCTCTACCGCCGCCCAAAACGCCTATTATAGCTCTACAGAGGACGACTACGGCGATGCGTTTGCTCAGTATTTCAATTCAACTGGCTACCAGTTCCAAAGCCCTAAGTACGCCCAAGGTCACGTGCGTGCTATTCGGGCTTTTTAACTATTTATCCATTTAACAACTATTTTTTAATTTATCGTTACTGACAGGGTTGAGGAGATTAAAAAAAAAGGTATCCTTCTCCATCTTATATTAAAAGCATATATTATGGGTTTTCAACTAATTCTGTATTTCCAATAAGCTCTCCGTCTACATCCAATTCACTCATTTCATTTATTATAGCGCAAATGGAAATATTCTTCTTTTAGTAGTATGGGTAAGAAGATTAATAAAAAGTATTGTTTTTTCCGAGCCAAGAAAACCATTAAGAATAACAATTGGAAATTGGATAGATGTTTCTTTTAAATTTTTGAAGTATGAAATTTTGAATTTATTTGATAACTTAAGGAAAATATTCAAGCTATGAGATGGGTTTTAGTTTTTCTTATTTTACCAATTAATATTCTTTGTCAGCAATATGACCCACAAATTCAAAAACATATAAAACCAGATTTTTATAAACTTTCAGAACTTTTAACTTCCAATGGAGGTTGTAAATTTTTAAATAAAGACAGTACTTCTTTTACCGGCACTGCTTATGAAATTGAATATATTTCTGATTATTATTTCTTAAGTAATAACTCTGTACAAGACACAATTACTTGTAGAATTAAAATCATACCATTTAAAAATGGTTTTAGAGATGGTGTTTCCCAAATTATTGATCCTTACTTTTATCCAGAAAGTAGTCTTTTAGATGAATTTATAGATATTAAATTTGATATAAACGATATTGATACTACAGAATCTCAAAAACAGATAATCTTTATATTTAATCATTTTCATATTGAACATGGTGACTTAAGTCAATATATTTCATTTGGAGATTATGCATTTTATAATTTAAATGGAGACAAGCTAGAGAATATGGATACCGAAATTTTAGGCGATGAATGGTCTAAAGAATTAATTGCATCCGAGGATTATAAATCAAAATATTTGAAATTAGAAATCTCAGAAGAATTTTCTGAAACAGGGGGGAAGTAGGGACATTACGAGTCAGATTATGAACTTTTTTATTATAGTGTACCACCATATTATTGTGGAAAGTCTATCAATATTTCAAATTTTGAAATTCTTGAAAAATTTAAAACAAAACATCCTCATCCAGCTTCAAACGAAGATTAGTCTTTAAAGTGAAGTCTAATTTTTTAGAAATTTAATAACTGGTCTTAAGCTTTCACTTGGACTTTCTTCCATAGGAACATGCCCAACGTCTTTTAAAATAACAAGTGTGTCGTTTGGTAAATCGTTGTGAAATAGATAAGCCATTTGGGATGGAATTAATTCATCTTCTTCTCCCCATAAAATCAAAGTTCTTTGGTTAATTAATTTTATTTTTTTGTGCGATATTGTATCAGACTTTACTTTGAACCTATCTACAAAAGCTTCTCTGTTGCCTTCTCTTAATGTTAGTTCAAAATATCTATCTACTAATTCTTCATCAACCTTAGTCTTATCGTTATATACATTTTCAACACTAGCTTTTGCTACAAATCTTGGTGAAATGACAGTAAATATATTTTGAATAATAGGAATTTGAGCTATTTTAAATGCTAAGGGAATGCTTTTAGATTTCATCGGGTATCCAGCTGCATCAATTAATATTAAATTATCTACCATTTCTGAATATTTAGTTGTAAAACGCCATGCAATGTTACCACCCAGTGAATTTCCTGCTAGAATACAGCTTTTAATCCCAATTTTTTCTAAAAAAACTTTAAGAAAAGCTACATAATTATTGTAAGAATAATCTCTGTCTGGAAAAGGGCCGGTAAGACCATAGCCCGGTAAATCCATTCTTATTACTCTATGGTTTATTATTAACTCTTTTGTCCAATGGTCATAAGTGTGAAGACTAGACCCAGTTCCATGAATCAGAACTATAGGAATCGAATCTTTTTTATCTCCTTGATCTTTATAATGAATGTCCATATCACCAACTCTAACAAAAGAAGAGTAGGAGTCTGTATATTTTTTCTTTAGCTGATTTAGAGGGATATCTTGATATCCAAAAAATGAAACAATCAGTACTATAAATACTCCAAAACCTAGAATAATTTTCCAAATATTATTGGAGGTTTTTTTCATCATTCGATGTTTTCTATTAAGACTTATATTCTCCACTGAACTTTAAGTTTATTTACATAGGAAATATACTAAGGCTGATAAATGAAATTGTAATTTAATAAAATAAGTAGTAGCCAACAATATGAATCGCTGTTGGTTAAATCTAAAATTGAAATAAAGATTTGGGAGACTTTAAAAGAAGGTCTGTCCAAAAATTAACTTTTTCTTCGCTCCAAGAATGGAAACGAACATGGAGTAACTCATGTACAATATCGTCCTCTTTTAATTTTCTAGTATGGTATATAGTGCAGATTTTATTTGTAAAATCTATATGAATTCCTACAAATTCGTGACCGTGAGTGTTTTCTTCCTTCTCATCGACCACTTGGTCTTCAGAAATGGATTCACATAAAATAACCCAATCCGATAAACCTAGTAAAACCTGCCACTTATTAATAAGTAGCAGGTTCTTGACTTTAATTTTAGTTATTGTCTTTTGATTACTTAAGACGCTCACCATCTGCTTTAGACAATACTCTCCAGCACTCGTGAGATCCACTTTGAGACTTTGTTACAGCAAAATATCTACCTTTTTTTTCTCTCACATCGTACTCGTTTGATTCAAATTTTGATTTACTTTTAACATCGTAAAAACTTAATTTATCTTTCATTTTTTTTGGTTTTTGACTAATTTACAAAGCTATTTTGCCTTGTTTCATTTAGTGGATTAATAATTATCTCTTAAAGTTATCTTTTTTTTAATCAAACGCAACTCTGTTGCATTATTATTTATATATTCGTATTTATAAAAGTAGAAGACAAAATATTTTAATTTTTTGCAATGACCTTCCAAATTAATTGCCCTTTTAATTATTAAATCTTCTACTTTTTTATTTTTTAGCCATTTCCTTTCTTAATTTCCTTCAATAATATTAATTAGACAGCCCTACTAATTAATTTTATAATTTTAAATTAAAATATCCTTATTAAAATATTTTTTTCTCTGTTGGTTTTGTTTTATCCAAGAAAAATAAAATCTTTTTTTAAGTATTTTAAACCTACAAATGTTTATTTAAAAACTGCAAATAATGTAATTTAGAATTATGAAAATATTAGTTACGGGAGCTACTGGATTTTTAGGCTCAAGATTAATTGAAAAGCTGGATGGCCTAAATTATATTGATGCAATTATTGCAACAGGAAGGAAAATAAGAAAAACCCACTTTATAGAAAGCGAGAAAATTAAGTATATATTAGGAGAACTTTCTGACGAGAAATTTGTAAATAAAATTACCAGTGAAGTTGATATAATAATTAATTGTGCATCATTGTCCTCACCATGGGGAACCTATTCCGATTTTGAAAAAGCAAATATCGATACCCAAAACAACTTAATTCAGGCTTCCAAAATTAATAAGATTAAAAAAATCATATATATATCTTCTCCTGGTGTTTATTATGAATTTAAAGATTTAATAAACATTTTAGAAACTAGTCCCCTTCCAAAAAAATTTGTAAACCACTATGCTAAAACTAAGTTTTTAGCGGAAGAGTTATTAAAATCATCTAAGATTCCATATGTGATTTTTAGACCAAAAGCAATTATAGGAAGAGGAGATCATGTAATTGTCCCAAGACTAATAAAAGCATACGATGACCAAAAGCTGAAAATTGTTGGCAACGGAAAGAATTTGGTTGATTTAACTCCTGTTAGTAATGTAGTGGATGCTATTATACTAGCTATAAATAACGAAGATGCAATAAATCAAACTTTTAACTTATCCAATGGAAAACCTATAAAATTATGGGAGGTGATAAACTACGTATTAAAAAAACTTAATAAGAGTAAAGTAACTCAAAGAGTTCCTTATAACATAGCTTATTTTGTTACTTATATTAATGAGCTTATCTCTAAGATTTTCAATTTAGGGGAACCTTCAACTACTAGATACAGTATTGGTATTTTAGCAAAATCTTTTACTTTGAATATTAATAAAGCAAATGATATCTTAAAATATGTGCCAAAGCAAACTACCCAAGAGGCTATTGAAGAGTTTTTAGAATGGTATAAAGTAAGTCAAGAGAAAGAGAGCTAATTAAACTTTAATAAACTCTGTTTTAGCAATTTTAGTTTTGTATTTATTATTCAAACTTTTTGTATATGCTTTTTTGGTAGTCTTTAATCTAAATAAAGACTCTTTTTTATTCATTAATTGGTTATAATTGGTGAGATTATCTTGCCCCCAAGCGCCTAATTCTACTAAAATAGAAGTTATGGATAGCCCAGATTCAGTTAGATGATAATAAACAGACTTGTTGTTAGTTTTTATTTTTGATTTAGAAATTAATCCATTTTCAAGAAGAACATTTAGTCTAACTGTTAGAATATTGGAAGCAATATTCTCACGACTTTCTTTTAAATCTTTAAAAGTTTGTTTGTTTTCAAAAAGCATTTGCTTTAAGATAATTAATGTCCATCTATCACCAATTACGTCAAGTGCAGAAGTTATAGGACAAGCAGATTTAAAAACACATTTCATATATACCAAATATACGATAATTTACTATAATTAGAATCAAAATTGAACTAATTAAACCAAATCATATCGTTTAATTTAACAATATTTTTATTAAAATCCTAATAATAACGTTTCGATTGCAAATCTAAACTAATATTCAAGATGAAATTAGCTCTGTGAAATTAATTTAACTTTTTTCTTGCAACTCATCGATTTCAATTCCATAATCGTATTGTAAATCTGGATCAAGCGATAAAATAATTTTTTGAACTCTAAGAATTTCTCGTTCAAATATATTTTTAAGTGGAATACTCTTTTTAATAGATGGTGAAAATTCTCCCAACATTTTACAAAAGAATAATATTAATTCAACTTCAGTTTGCTTCTTCTTAGAGTAACGAATATTTTTTTTGGTATTTCTTAAAATCTTTCTAATACTTTTTTTAACATAGTAATAGCTTTTTCTATTTACTTCTTCAAATTGAGTCTTTATTTCCTCTTTAATTCCTTTTATAAAGTAATTTTCATCATCTGCCTCAAATAATAAATAAGTTAGTAATTCTTTATTTTCTTTTTTAAACTTTGATAAATTTAGACACAGCTCTATAAGCTCTTCCCTTGAACGTATTTTAAGCTCTTCTTTAATTGCTTTTACACCTGCAGGTTTCATAAATATTCTAGTTATATTTTATTTTTCAATATAGCATTTATAGTAATATGTTTTTAAACCACCTAAATAGACTTTTTAATGCAACAATGTTGCAATAAAAGTATATATTTGCACGAACTTAATTCTATTAAATTGAGAAATTTCTTTACTGTAATATTAATTTTTAGTTTTCAATTTGTCTATAGTCAAATTATTAAAGGAAAAGTAGTTGACAATAATTCAGGTGCTGGTATTGCCTTTGCCGAGATATTTTGTTTAGAAACTCAAAATGGAACTGTATCCGATGTTGATGGTAATTGGGAATTAGAAAATCAAGTTAATTTTCAAATAACATTACTTATAAGAGCCGATGAATTTGATAATAAGCTAATAAAAGTAGAAAGCCAAGAGAAAGATTTAATCATAAAGTTAGAACATTCCCATATTCATTTAGATGAAGTTATAGTATCTACATCAGATTCTAAGCTTCAGCGTTATAGTGCCTTTCCAGTAGAATCAAGAAAAATAGCTGATTTGAATAAAATTGAGCAAACCAATCTTGTAGATGCTATGAGTAATATTCCAGGAATCTATAATTTTTCAACTGGTAATGGAATTGCAAAACCAGTAATAAGAGGTCTTTCTGGAATGCGTGTGCTCACTTCGCAAAATGGTCTTCGATTAGAAAATCAACAATGGGGAGCCGATCATGGGTTTGCAGTGCTTAATTTAGGAATTGACAGAGTCGAAATTATTAAAGGACCAAGTTCTCTAATTTATGGAGCAGATGCCCTAGGAGGGGTTATCTACCTTGCAGATGAACCCTATGCAAATTTAAATAAAAAAGAAATTAAAGCAAGTACAAAACTGGAGACCAACTCTATGGCTACAGTCAACAAAATATCTTATAAATCCTCCAAAAATAATTTACGATTTGCAGTATATGGAGGCTACTTTTCAAGAGCTAATTATGCTGTTGGAAATTCGCAAATTTTCAACACTTCTGAAAAAGAGTTTGTTACCAATTCCAAAAATAGTGGTGGATCTTTTAAAACAGCTATTGGCTACAACAAAAACAATTGGATAACCAATTTTAGGTACCAACTACTTTATTTTCAAAACGGACTTCCAGGTCATACCCATGATAGTGTTTGGGAATTATCCAGTTTCATTTCCTCAAATCAATCTAGAAATTATACCATACCTGCTCAAAAAATCATCAATCATTTAGCTCAATGGGAAAACAAATTTTATTTTAAAGACGATGAAGTAATTGCTCAACTTGGATTTACTTCAAACGACTTAAAAGAATTTGGAGAAAAAATTTTCACACCAGGAATTGATATGACTTTGCAAAATAGTTCTTACAGTATTCGCTGGAAACATAATTTCAATAAATACTTTGATATAGTTTCGGGATCTCAGGGTATGTTTCAAAGTAATACTAATGGCCAAAAAGCAGAAGAAATTTTAGTCCCCAATTCCAACTTTAATGATTTGGGTGCTTACACTTTACTTAAAGGAACTTTTAATTTATGGAACATTCAAGCTGGTGCAAGATACGATCAGAGAAGTGTAACCACTAATGAGGATATAGATGGTTTTGATAAAAGCTTCAATGGAATAAATTATTCTGCAGGTATTTCAAGATCGTCCAAAACCCTTACAACTAGGTTAAATGCATCCACTGGGTTCAGACCTCCACATATTTCTGAGTTGCTGGCAGATGGAGTACATCACGCAACAATGCAATATTTGGTTGGAGACCGAAATTTTGAATCTGAAAGAGCAAGTCAAATTGACTTTTATCTAGGTACACATTTTGAACATCTTGAAATTGTTGTAAATCCCTTCATCAATCAGATCAATAATTACATATATAAAATCCAAAGGTTTGATGCTAATAATCAACCTGCGATAGATAACAATTCTGGACTTTACATATTCGATATGAGACAAACCAATGCTTTTTTTGCAGGAGGAGAGATAGCAATACATTATCATCCACATATTGCACACTGGTTACATTTAGAAAGTAATTTTTCTTTATTATCTAACCAGGATAGCCTGCCATTTATTCCTCAAAACAGATTAAATAACACTGTTAAGATAGAGTTTGAGAATGAAAATAAGCTTAATTTAAATAGTTTTTCAGCACAATACATTCACTTTTTTGATCAAAATAGTGTTGCTCCTTATGAAACTCCAAGTTCAGCATACCAAATAATAAATATTAGTTGTATAGGCTCAATTTCAGAAAAACATAAAATCGGGTATTCTGTAGGTGTAAATAATTTACTTAATATTAATTACATAGATCATTTATCGCGACTGAAAAACTATGATATACCAAATCCTGGAAGAAACTTTTTCGTGAAACTATCTTTAACCTTATAAAAATATTGTTTGAATAAAATCATAAATGGGTTCGCTGATTATATTCAAAATTTTAGTTATTAATAGAACCCAATTAAAATAAAAAAAAATGAAAAAAGTAGCAATTTTATTTAGTGCAGTTGTACTTATTGGATTTACATCATGTAATAAATGCCATGAGTGTCATGCTGATGTTAATGGAGCAGAAGTTGAATTAGGAGAATATTGTGGTGATGAAGCTGAAGATTTAGAAAACACTGGATATGTAGACCCAACGGATTCAACTGGAACTGTACATGTTGTACATTGTGGTGAAGATCATTAGTATTATATCTAATGCTACAACAGTTATTAAAAGCAGATAATATTTTATCTGCTTTTTTTTTTAAATTAACAGTATGAAAATTGATGCCATAAAAGAAATACTTAAAAAGAGAAATCTCAAGGCTACTTCAAATAGGTTAAACTTATTAATGAAAATGCAAAATAATGGTTCTGCTATGAGTTATTCCAATATTCAAAATACCATGCAACCTATTGATAGAGTTACTTTGTACAGAACAATAGAAAAACTAAAAGAAAAAGGAATAATACATACTGCTTACCAAAGCAACAACGAAGTATATTATGCGATTTGTGGAATGGATTGTAGCACCGACAATCATTCCCATAATCATGTTCATTTTAAATGTTTAAAGTGCAAAACTGTGACATGTGAAGATCTTTTAAACTCCTTGAAAATTTCTTTGCCAAAACATGAAATTCATAATGTAGCTGTTAACGTAAATGGTATTTGTGAAATATGTAGATAATTCTATTCTACAATAATTGTAAACTTTAATTAAAAATTCTCAAAGTATATGTTTTGGAAATTTTTATTTACAATAAATTTTAACCTATATAATATATTATTAGTTCACAATTACTCTAGTTGTATAAATATTATTTATATTTCATTGTAAATTTTACTTAAATCATAAATATTCTTTTAAAAATGAAAAAAATAATTATTTCTTTTTTCCTTTTAGCATTTTCACTAAGTCTTTGTTGCCAAACAATTAATTTAGGAAATCCTTTATCTTGGAATGGGAAAGTAAGTCTACAAAATATTCCAGAAAAAACCATGTCTGGGTTCAATCAGTCGATTGTAGATTCGGAAGATATTACTAACGATGCTTTAAAAGATAGACCTTGGAGATTTGGTTACAAATATGATGTTAATTACAATCTTAAAAATTCTGGTTCTTGGAAAGTATTGCCAAACGGAGATAAAATTTGGCAGTTAGCAATAGAGTGTCAAGGGGCTTTGACAGTAAATCTTTTATTTCAAAATTTTCAACTTCCCAAAGGAGCTTATTTATATTTATACGATATAGATCAAACCAATAGAGTAGGAGCCTATACATCTATCAATAACAGAGTGGATGGAGAGTTAGGTTCTGAGTTAGTACACGGAGAAAAAATTATTGTTGAATATGTAGAGCCAGCAGATGTTAAAGAATCTGGAAGATTTACAATTTCTAACGTGATACATGGCTACAGAACACTGGCCCCAATTGAAAAAAATCTAGTAAGAGCTCTAAACTCATCCGGGGATTGTAATATAGATGTCAATTGTCCATTAGGAAATGGTTGGGATAGTGAAATTCGATCTGTTGCCATGATTGTTGTTGGTGGAAGTGGTATTTGTACGGGAGCTTTGGTAAATAATACTTGTAATGATGGAAGTACTTATTTTTTAACAGCCAATCATTGTTTAGGCGGAAGTACTGGTTCTTGGGCCTTTAGATTTAACTGGGAAAGTCCACCAGGTACAGAGTCTTGCGCTACAACTGCAGGTTCGGTTGATCCTGGTCCTCCATACGATCAAACTGCTAATGGTGCTACTATTTTAGTGAATTCGGCAGCTTCTGATTTTGCTCTTCTAGAAATTAATAATATGACCCTAACCAACGCTCAAAATTGGAACTGTTTTTATGCTGGTTGGGATGCTTCAGATTTAACTACAGTAACCCAAGCAACTGGAATTCACCATCCTTCTGGAGATGTCAAAAAGATTTGTAGAGAAAATGATGCTCCTTATCATTCTAATAACGGTGGAGCAGCTACTTGGTATATTACTCAGTGGGAACAAGGAGTAACAGAACCAGGTTCTTCAGGATCTCCTTTATTTGATCAGAACCACAGAATTATTGGTCAATTATACGGTGGCGCGGCAGCATGTGCTGGTACAGTAAATAACAACCAATACGATTATTATGGTAGAATGGGTGTTTCATGGAATAATGGTTTGGATACTTATTTAGCACCAACTTCTTGTGGAATTTCTACTTTAACAGATGATGGATGGGATCCTAATACACCAACTCTTCCAGACGATGCAGGAATATCTACAATAAATTCTCCTCAGGGAGCCTATTGTGTAGATAATTTCGACCCAGAAATAACACTAAGAAATTATGGTACCAATAATCTAACAACAGTTTCCATAAATTATGATATCGATGGTACTACCAATAATTCTTATTCTTGGACAGGAAATTTAGCTCCTGGAGGAACTGAAATTATAACTCTTCCAAATATGATTAGTACTGCAGGTTCTCATACTTTTAATGCATATACATTTCTTCCAAATGGAAATACAGATAGTAATCCCTTGAACGATGCAGCAAGTGCAAATTACTCAGCTACAATTGGAGGTCAAGATATATTATTAGAGATAAATACAGACTGTTGGGGATCTGAAGTAACATGGACAATAGAAGATATTAATTCAAACATTTTAGCTAGCGGCGGTCCATATTCTGATGTTGTTGGTGGCGAGTATATTACAGAAAGTATATGTTTGGCAGACGACTGTTATGATTTTATTATAAATGACTCATATGGAGATGGTATGTTTGGCTCTCAATGGGGGTCTTGTAGTGTAGATGGAGATTATACGATTACTCATGTATACAGTGGAACTGTATTGGCTTCAACTATTGCTGCTAATGCTGATTATGGAAATCAAGAAATCAATAATTTTTGTGTAACTCCGCCTACAATTTGCGGAATGAATGTTTCAAGTTCTGTAAATAATCCTCAATGTCAGGGTATGGATAATGGAAGTATTGGCGTAGTAGTCTCTGGTGGAGCACCAGGATATACTTATGATTGGGGAACCTTATTTGGTGATTCATCTAGTATTAGTAATTTGTCACCAGGAGTATATACTATTGAGATTTCTGATTCTTTGCAATGTGACACTATAATTAGTTACGATTTAAGTTACTCTACAGTTTTATCTCTCAGTAACTTTTCTAACGATATTAGCTGTAATGGTGCCAACGATGGTTCTATTTCTGTAGTTGCATCTGGAAGTGCTGGTTATTCTTATGATTGGGGCCCTGGTTTTGGGAATGTTTCTAGTTTAAGTGGATTATCTTCTGGAGTTTATTCAGTAATTGTTACGGATTCTAATGGATGCACGCAATCAGCAGCTTTTAACATATTAGAGCCTTCATTGAATCAAGCAAGCTACACCTATACAATCTCTGATTTGACAGTCTATTTTTCAAATACGTCAACTGTTGGTGCAAATTCTTGGGACTTTGGAAATGGATCTACAAGTTCCTCCAACAGTCCTTGGCATACATTTTCTGGCTCGGGAACTTATAATGTATGTCTAACTTTAAATACTTCATGTGGATCTTCCGTTTATTGTGATAATATTACTGTAATAGACCCTAGCACAAATGGAATTGATGAAAACTCCCAAGAATCCTTTAAAGTCTTTCCAAATCCATCGAAAGGTGTCTTTAAAATTGACTACGAACCAATGTCCAATTCTAGTGTACAGCTCAATATTTTTGATCTGACAGGTAGATTGGTCTTTAAAAAAGATTTTGAAAAACAAAGAGAAATTTTAATAGATTTATCTAATAAATCCAAAGGAACTTACCTCTTAAAACTATTGGTTGATAATGAATATCTACAAAAGATAATAGTTGTTAATTAAAATATTTTTTCTCTCTGAAAGCTAAAAAAGGCATTTCAAAATATTTATAAGAAATTGAACTTAAAATAATAGTTCCTCCTAAAGTAAATATTATAAAGGCACCAATAACTAACCAATTATCAATTTTGATATTTTCCGTAATGCAGTATTGAAAACCACAATGAATAAAAATTATATGGTAAATGTACAATCCATAACCACGAACACCAAGGAAAGACAATAGTTTACTTTTTATTTTAATAGATGAATTTTCGGGAAGAAAGATTGAAATTAATATGCAGAAAAGTAAAGAAATTATAGTAGGTCTTAAAATATAAAGTATAGTTCCATACTCGTTTGGTAAGATATATTTTTGAAAAACTACTACCAATACCACCACAATTACCATCAATCTTTTTATTTGGACACTAATGTTTTGTATGAAATCAATTATTTTTTGATAATCAGTAACAATGAAATATGCTAATAATCCGCCAATTGCAAAGTAATCTAAGTTGGTAAATAAATCGTTACTGACAATTAAGCTATTATTAAAGATAAACGTCTCATGAGCTCTTGCTTCCCACGAAATAAAAATGCAAAGGAATAAGAATTTTAAAACATGTTTTATGGGTATAATAAATAAAGAAATCATCCATAATAAATAAAAATGTTCTTCAATACAAAGAGACCAAAATACAGTTATTGGTGTAGTTTTTGGGAACTGATCTACCAAAAGCATTTTGTAGTTCTCTAAAAAAGTAAAAGAGTATTTCCAGTCTAAGTCGTATCCACCACCCACCATATGAAATCCAATTTTTTCTTTAAAATCAAATGGTATTATAAATACAATAATTACCATTAAAAAGTATAACGGCCAAATTCTTAAAGCCCTCCTAAAAAAAAATTTTTTTAGATTTATTCTGTTCTTTTTTACTTTTTCAAATATTAATAAATAGGATATTAAGAATCCACTAAGAACAAAGAAAAAAGATACACCAATACCGCCACCACTTTTTAAAAATGAAAATATTGGAAAATCACCCTGTATAGGTAGGTGTAGAAGATAAACCTTCAAAAATGCAAAGAAACGCAATGAGTCAATTGAATGAAAATACCTTTTCTTCATTTAGCTGTCTGTTTTTGAACATTCAGACAGTTTTAAGCTATTCTATTATCTTCGAAAGATAATAGGAGATATTTATTCTTTAAAAAGTATTAATGCCAAGTAAGATATAATTAATATACATCATATATATAATATATACAATAAATATGCTATTTATATAATAATTATTTTATCGTCTAGATGCTTTGGCAATTTCTTCGAATTTGATGTCCTTGTAGGTATAGGTCACAGTTTCAAAAAAACTATTGCCTATTTCTTTTTTCCAATCCATATGTAAAGAAACATCGTATTTTGAAGGTGGAGATATGGTGTATTTTACAGAATATAAATCCTCAATTTTGCCAGGTAATGAAATATTTCTAGCATAATGAAAATTGTCAGAAAGGTTGATGTGTGGAATCAAGTCTATAAATGTTTTTAATCCAGTTTTCTGGTTAGTAATCAATGCGTTGATATGTAAATAAGGAACAAATCCACCTTTTGGTGTTCCCTTAGGAATATTATCAACGTCCCAATTAACTCTAGCTTCAATATGAATATCTGTTAAATTTTCATTTAAGTTGGTGGAAGATGGCATAATCATATCTTTTATAGCTCCTTCAAAAATGACAACAATTCCCGGTTCAATTCTTTCTTCTCCGATAATTAATTCTTGAGCATTTGAAAAAATGGTACTTATCAATAGAATTGTTATTAACAGTATTTTATAAGAAAATTTCATATTTAATATTTTAACAATTATAATTATTTATTTGATTTTAGTAGATACCATTTTACAGGTATTATTGAATGAATTTTAAAATTATAGAATGAAGATTTGAAACCTCTAAATCTTATTTACCCTTACAGCATTTAATCCTTTAGGACCTCTTTCTAACTCGAAAGAAACTTTGTCATTTTCTCCAATATCACCATTTAAACTACTAACATGAACAAAGTATTTATCGTTGGTTACATCTTCTTTAATAAATCCATAACCTTTTTCGTCGTTATAAAACTCAACTTTTCCTGACTTAATAGGATCGTCATTTTCATTTTCTCTTGTTGGCACTCCAATTTCAATATCTTCTGCTTTTATAACAGTTCTTTTGGATTTGTCTGGTGGGGTATCGGTAAAATTACCGTTTTCGTCAATGTAAGCAATCGACTCTTCAAACGTCTTTTTTGGATTAGCTTTTCTTTCTTCTCTTTTAGCCAACTTATCTTTTCGCTTTTTTAAACGTTTTTTTTCTTTTTCTTTTTTGCTAAAAGTTTCTTGTGACTTACCCATTTAATTAATTTTAATCAAATATAAGGTTATTATCTAAAATTTATCCTTAAATAGGTCTTTAAAGTCGTTAAATATTCTTGAATTTTTCAACGTTTTAAAGTTAAAAACACCTAAATAAATCTATATTTAGATTTTAGAAATAAATAGTTTATTAAAATCAATAGCTAGTCTTTATGAAAAATTTCTTCCTCTTTTTTTTTCTTTTTCCTCTGTTAGTCTTTGGTCAGCAATACCTAAATTACAATCATAATGGGATAAATAGAGACTATATTTTCTATCATCCTAGTGGACTAGGTCCTCAAGCACCATTAGTTTTTGTAACCCATGGTTATTCGTCTAGTGCTCAAAATATAATGAACTACTCAGGATTTAATTTATTAGCTCTTCAAAACCAATTTGCTGTTTGTTATCCTCAAGGAACTCAAGATAATGGCGGAAATAATTTTTGGAATGTCGGATATTTATTTACATCTGGAAGTAATGTAGATGATGTTGATTTTTTAATTTCTCTAGCTCAAGAACTTCAAAATACTTACAATCTTTCTACCGAAAACACCTTTCTCACAGGGATGTCTAACGGAGCAGAGCTAAGTTATTTAGTAGCTTGTGAATCCCCAGGAACCTTTAAGGCCTATGCGCCTGTTGCGGGAACTATTTTTACTGATGGCTTACCTAATAATATCTGTAATGGTACTGCATCTCCAATTTTTGAAATTCATGGAGAAAATGACAATGTAACTTTATTTAATGGTAATCCTAATGACCAGTTTTGGGGTCCTTATTTAGGCATAGATTCTATTATTAATTATTGGGCAAACAATTCCAATCTCACTAATTTATCGATAGATACTCTTGCTAACTTGAATAACAACCTCAAATTTACAATTAGCTATAAATACTCTTCCACTAACTCAATAAATGAAGTATGGCTTTACAAGCACAAAAATGGCCATTCATGGAATGTAGATGATATTAATGTGCAAGAAGAAATTTGGGACTTTTTCACTAAATATATTACTTCGAATAATACATCAATAAATGCCGAAACTTTAAAACCAAAGAAAAAGCTTGTAAGAACTGTTAATCTTTTTGGTCAAGAAGTAGGTCAGACAAAAAATAAATTCATTTTAAATATCTATAATGATGGTACGGTAGAGAAAATAATATTGTTGGAGTAATGGTAGATAGTCTTTAAACCCTTACTCCCATTACACAAATATCATCGATTTGTTCTTCTTTTTGCATCCAATTTGCCAACTCTATTTCTAATAATTTATTTTGCTTTTTTTCATCTTCTTTACTTATTTTAAGAAGCAATTTTTTGAAATTTGCAGTCATATATTTTTTTCCATTTTCTCCACCAAATTGATCTTGATATCCATCAGAATATAGATATATCATATCTTCTTTTTTAAGTTTCATAGAATGTTTAGTAAAAGGTTTTATATCTACAGTTTCTAGTCCAACTGCTTGAGAATCTCCCTTGAAAGTACTTATTTCATTACCACTAACAATTACCAAAGGATTATGAGCCCCTGAAAACTCTAATGTTTTCTTTTTCATATTGAGTTTGCAAATAGAAATATCCATCCCATCTTTTTGGTCGTCATCTGTGTCTTGATTTAAAGATTTAATAATTTGGGTTCTCATCTCATCTAAAATTTTATTGGTATCACTAATGCCTTTCTCTACTATAATTTCGTTGAGTAGGGAAGTACCTATCATACTCATAAAAGCACCAGGAACACCATGTCCAGTACAGTCAGCTACGGTGAAAAATACATTTTCTTCTTTGTCTTTGAACACCCAATAAAAGTCACCTGAAACAACGTCTTTAGGCTTAAAAAAAGTAAAACTTTTTGGAATAACAGATTTTCTATAGCCCTCTGAGGTCATCATGGCATCTTGAATTCGTTTGGCATAATTAATTGAGTCAACAATTTCTTTATTTTTTTCCTCTAATCTCTCCCTTGCTTCTCTATCTTTTATTTGAGCTTCTTCTTTTAATTTTGCTGTATATTTTCTTTGACTTAAATATTTATTTGAGGAATATCCAGATAGAGAGATTAAGAGAACTAAGAATCCCCAAAATGGAATAGCAGTAGCTAGGTTTTTGTACCAAGGACCAACTACTTTTATTTCAATTTGCTTCAATTTAGAGTAGTTCATATCTCTATCAATTGACTGAAATTCAATAATATATTTTCCTATTTTTTCTGGAAAAAACTCAAATTTGTTACTTTTTATTAGTTGAGATTCTTTTTTACCTTTTCTTATTACATTAACTATATATTTTTGCTTTTCTTTTTTGGTATTAAAACTGTTGGATTTCAATGTGAAAGTAACTCTAGTTTCTTGAAGTATTTTCCCTTTTTTGTCCAAGAGTTCCTCCACAGAATTGAATGATTCACTTGCTGTTTCAATTTTTTCTAAAAATACGGATGGAGTCTGTTGTTTAGGGATATAAGCAGTTATTCCATTTTCACTACCAAACCAATACTTATTTCCATCTATACTACATATTGATCCTACTAAATCGTCTAAAAGACCATCTCTAGTATCTACACTGTTCCAAATATCACCGTCAAAGTAGCAAACCCCACCTCCAAAAGTACCTATCCATACATTATCAAAATCATCTACATGAGCAGTAAATGTTTCTCCAGCAGTTACTCCATCTTTAATTTGGTAACTGTGAAATTCTTTTCCATCGTACATTTCAACTCCTTTTCCGTCTAAAGCCAGCCAATAATTATTTTTGGAATCTACAGCTAAATCCCATATTCTATTATCACCCAAACCACTTTTCTCATCAAAATTTATGAATTCATTACCATTAAATATTGAAAAGCCATATCCATAAGTACTGTAAATTATTTCTTCATTTTTTCCAACATTTACATCACAATTTCCATCTGGTCTTACCAGGCCATCTGCTTCATTGAAAAGTTTAAAATCTCCATTTTTAAAGCGTCCAAGTCCTCTGTTAGTTGCCAACCAAATAGTTCCTTCATTGTCAAAAGCTATGTCCTGAATACTGGTATATGCTGGAATTTTTAATTCACTATCCATAATTTTAATTTCTCCATTATTATATCTGTAGATACTTCCACCGCTAGAAAGCCAAATAGCTCCATCATCTGCAAATTCAAGTTGATTAACATAGTTGGATTCTAAACTGCTGTTCTCCGTATTAAAAACTCTTTCAATCCTTTCGTTTTTGATTTTTAATAAGCCATTTACACCACTTGCTGCCCACAAGAATCCATCTTTGTCAAATTTGAGATCTAAAATTCCACTTGTCCAATTTGGTGGAATGGGCATGCCTTCTAGAGAAGTCATTTTTCTAAAAGAATTTGGATCGTAAAGACTAACACCATTTGCAGTTCCTATGAAATAAACACCGTCTGAAGATTTACTAATAGATTGAATATTTTCAAATCCTAGTCCATTCTTTTCAATTGGCACAATAGTTTTTATTATGCCATTTTTAATATTAACTAAACCATTATCAGTTCCTACCCAAAGCCCATCATCATCAGAATATAGCTCAGTAATGGAGTTGTCTTGAAGTCCATCTCTTTCGTTAATTAAAGTAAATTGTGATCCATCGTATTTTAAAAGGCCGCCTAAAGTACCAATCCACACATTTCCATTCTTATCTTTTTCTATGGAATTCACCCATGATGCTCTATGGTTAAAATCAGTGAACTTTGAAAGGTCAAATGATTTAAATTTGTTTCCGTTGAAAACAGATAGTCCTCCACCAATAGTCATCCAATTCCCAACACCAGAAGATGTACCACATCCTATCCAAATACTTTTTCCCACAGCTTTTACATCTGTTATAAAACCATTTCCAATTCCTGAAGAAAAATCATAGTTTTTAAATTCTTTCCCATTAAAAATTGATAGCCCAGAGTTTGTACCTATTACTATATTTCCTTTTTCATCTTCATCCAAAGCATTTACAAAATTTGAAGGAAGTCCCTCCTTTTTTGTATAATGACTTATTACTTGACCATCTTTCCATTTAACTAAACCTTTTTCTATATATCCTATCCAGATATATCCTTTACTATCTTCAAATAATTCTACAATTGGTCCATTTGGTAAGCCTTGGTCATAATTATAGCTTTTAACTTTTAGTCCATCATAAATTGACAATCCATTATAGGTTCCTAAGTACAATAAATCCTCACTTGAAACTAAAGACACATGAGCGCCATTACTAAGCATGCCATCAAACATAGAAATCTGATTCCATGTGCCTTTTACTTGTAAAGGAATAGATAAGTTAGCATTATATATTTGCTTTTGGTCATTCATTTCTATTATAGTATTAATGCCATTTGTTTGATGATATAAGTAACCTTTTTCCGTAAATACTCTTATATTCCATTTTCCTTTTGGTGGAAAAAAAGTAAACCTACCGTTGTCGTCAGAATGAGTAATTGCCTGGACTTCGTCATTATTTAAATTTATTAATTCAATCGAAATGCCAGGATTTGGAGTTTTTTCATCAATGGTATATATAGTGCCACTGATTTCATATTCTTTATTTAATGTAAGATTGATGACCTTTGTGTCGTACTCATTGATTTCAACCTCATTTGACCATGAAGAATAGGTTCCATCACCAACTATTATTTTATAATTATCTGCTGGTAATTTAAATTTTGTTCCTGAACTAATATTTCTATATCTACTAGAGTTTTTATTGTACAACATTGAATTAGCAAAATCTACTTTTTTTCCATTTTTGTCTTTGATATTTACTATTAGTTGCCCTATCTTTTCATTATAAATTTTCATTGCGATAGTAGCGTTATATGCCCCCGTTGGCTTACCAATTATTATTAATTTATTTTCCCCTTTTTTTAATTTTACTTCGTGAATCTCATTATCTGTATATGATGAAGAAGCAACAAGTGATCCATTTAAATAAGTACTTGATATTATGTCATAACCAGCATATTGTAACTGACAAAATTGATCTTTTTCAGACTCAATCATAGTAGTGGCAATTAAAGAATTTTCAAAATTGATTGTATCAAAAACTTGATAAAAAGGAATTGCTACATCATTAAAATTTGAAAGATTTAATTCCTTAATGTCTTTCGAAGAAATTGATTTCAAATAGTTTTCTGTATTTTTTACTATATCATTGATTTGTTCATCGTCTATATTAGATAATTTGGCAACTAGCCAATTAGATAATTGTGTTTTAGATGAAGAATTTGTTGGAATTATATATTGTCCACAAATAACTATAGTAGAAAGTATCAAGCAGTATGTAATTAATATTTTTTTAGTCATAATTTAAAATTTAAACTCTCACCCCCATAATACAAACATCATCAATTTGATTTTCGTTTTTCATCCAATTTGCCAACTCTATTTCTAATAATTTATTTTGCTTTTTTTCTTCTTCTTTACTTATTTTAAGAAGCAGTTTTTTGAAATTAGCAGTCATATATTTTTTGCCATTTTCTCCACCGAATTGATCTTGATATCCATCAGAATATATATAGATCATATCATCTTTTTTAAGTTTTATAGAATGCTTAGTAAAAGGTTTTATATCTACAGTTTCAAGACCAACTGCTTGTGAATCCCCTTTTACTGTTTTTAATTCATTGCCACTTACAATTACCAAAGGATTATGTGCTCCTGAAAACTCTAACGTTTTCTTTTTCATATTAAGCTTACAAATAGAAATATCCATTCCATCTTTTTGGTCGTCTTCTGTGTCTTGATTTAAAGATTTAATAATTTGTTTTCTCATTCCATCTAGTATTTTATTAGTGTCTTTAATTCCTTTTTCTACAATAATTTCATTAAGTAGGGATGTACCAATCATACTCATAAATGCACCTGGAACGCCATGACCTGTACAGTCTGCCACAGTAAAAAATATATTATCTTCTTGATCTTTATAAACCCAATAAAAGTCTCCTGAGACAACGTCTAAAGGTTTGAAGAAAATAAAACTATTAGGAATTACTGATTTCCTATAACTATCAGATGTCATCATGGCATCTTGAATACGTTTTGCATAATTAATAGAATCGACAATTTCTTTGTTTTTTTCCTCTAATCTTGCTCTAGCCTCCCTATCATTCTTTTGTGATTCCTCTTTTAATTGGATAGAGTATCTTCTTTGGTTGAAATATTTTTTGGTAACATATATTAAAAGCGATATAATGGAAATTAGTCCACCCCAAAATGGTATAGCTGTAGCTAGGTTTTTGTACCATGGCCCCACTACTTTAATTTCTATTTGCTTTAATTTTGAATAGTTCATATCTCTATCAATAGACTGAAATTCAATTATATATTTTCCAGCTTTTTCAGGAAAAAAATCGAATTTGTTGGATTTAATTATCTTGGTATCTTTTCCCCCCTTTCTAATTATTGAAACTAAAAACTTCTGCTTTTCTTCTTTAGTATTAAAACTATTAGAATTGAGCGTAAAAGTTATTCTAGAGTCCTGAAGTAGTTTTTCATTCTTAGACTTAAGTTCAGAAAAAGATTCAAATGATCCTTTTGATGTTTCAATTTTTTCAATAAAAACAGAGGGAGTCTGATGTTTTGGAACATAACATGAAATTCCATTTTGGCTACCAAACCAGTATTTGTTTCCATTCACCCCACAAATTGAAGTTATGGTATTTTCTAATAAACCATCTCTTGAGTCTATACTGTTCCAATATTCCCCGTCAAAATTACAAACTCCCCCTCCAAATGTTCCTATCCATACATTATCTAATTCATCTACGTATGCGGTATTTGTTTCACCTGCAGTAATACCATCGTCTAATCCATAATGAGTGAACTTTTCTCCATTAAACTTTTGAACACATTTGCCATCTAAAGCAAGCCAATAATTATTTTTAGAATCAACATCTAAGTCCCATATTCTGTTGTCTTTCAACCCATTTTCTTCTGTATAATTTGTGAATTTTCCATCATGGTAAATACTCATTCCCTCACCATATGTAGAATAAATTACCTCTCCTTTGTTTCCTATATTAACATCTGCAATTGAAATTGGAGTAATTAATCCATCCGATTCGTCATAAAAGACTAAAGAATCATTTTTATAATGTCCCAAACCTTTATTTGTTGCAAGCCATATTGATCCGTCGTTAGCAAATGCTAGATCAGTGACAGTTGTTCCAGGTTTAATACCTATTTTTTGATTCATCGATTCAGAAATTTCTTTTTGAATTTTAGAAATTCCACCATTTGAATGAGTTAGCCAAATAGCCCCATCATTTGCAATTTCAATTTCAATAACATAGTTTGAAGAAATATTACTATTTCTTGTATTGTAGTTTTTTTCAATTTTATTATTTACAATTTTATATACCCCGTTATTCCCACTTGCTGCCCACATCACACCATCACTGTCTATCTCCAAGTCCATAATTCCTCTAAACCATGTATTAGCATTTGAAATTCCTTGTTTATCTGAAATAATATCAAAAGAATTAGGGTCAAATAAAAATAAGCCACTCGTAGTACCTACAAAATAAACACCATCATTTGATTTGTTAATTGAAAATATTCTTCCATTACTCAATTCACTTTTCTCTTTAGTTACAAATGATTTTATTTTGTCTCCATTCATGAAATTCAAGCCTTGATCAGTCCCTATTAGAATTTGATCATCGTCCACGTAAATAGACTGTATTGTATTTGAAATAAGTCCTTCTTTTTTTCTATAAATTGTAAAATTTGAGCCATTGTATTTTAATAATCCTCCATCAGTTCCAATTAAAATATTTCCCTGTTTATCGCTTTTAATACAATTTATTAGAAATGTATTGTAATCGAAATAGGAAGATTTTATTTCAAACGATTTAAATTTTTTCCCATTAAATATTGAAAGCCCCCCACCAATACCTAATGGATTTCCATAACTTCTTCCATAACTACATCCAATCCAAATATTGTTTCCTACTATCTCTAAAGCAGTAATATAACCATTTGAAATACCATCAGTGAAATTATAATTTTTAAATTCTTTACCATCATAAATTGACAATCCACTACCTGTCCCAATTACTATATTTCCTTTATTGTCCTCTCTTATAACATTTACATAATTTGAAGGAAGTCCATCTTTAGTAGTGTAATGTTTTAAAATTTTTCCATTTTTCCATTTGACTAATCCTTTTAAGTCAAACGATATCCAAATATTACCTTTTGAATCTTCGATAACATCTGAAATAGAACCATTAGGCAAGCCATCTTCATAATTGTAACTTTTTATTGTTACTCCATTATAAACAGAAAGACCATTGTAAGTTCCAATATACAAGAGTTTATTTTTAGATATAGTTAATTTATGACATTCGTCACTTAATAATCCATCGAACATTCCTACATTCCTAACATAAACTTCTGACTGACTTGCTAAACTATATTTTAAATTTTTATGGTCATAAATTTTAGAATTGATAACAAAGTTGGTTATTTCATTATCAGATTTGTGGAATACATATTTATCATTTACTGTAAACCTTAAATTATATTGCCCGTCCGGAGGAAAAAACTTGAATTCCCCTTTTTTCCCTGTGCATAACGATTGTATTACCTTATTATCTTCACTATTTATTATAGAAACTTGAATTCCAGAATTAGGAGTTTTATTGTCATATTTATATAAATTTCCAGAAATTACAGCTTTATTTTTCAGTATTAAATTTATTGTCTTTTGTTCTTCACTCTTTAAGCTGAATTTATCTGACCATATATGTTCTTTAGTCGTTGCAATTCTAAACTTATAATCTCCAGGTATAAGTCTAATATTCAATTCCCCATTTTCATCTAATCTTTCATTCCTAACTAGTCCATCTTCATTTAAAATTTGAGTGTAAGCATAGGGTGTTAAGTTCTTATTTTTATCACGACCAATTAATTTTAACTGTGAATATTTATCACTGTAAATTTCAAAAATGTATGATGACAAATTAGTTCTTAAAGACTTGCTAAATATTACAATTTCATTTCTTCCTTTTTTGAGAGTTCCATTAAAATATTCAGTATTGTCGTTAGATACTTTAGTGTTTCCATTTATGTAAACTGTACTTTCAAGGTCAAAAGAGTTGAAGACAAAAAAACAGTCCTGATCTCTTTCAGAATTTATAATAGATGTCATTACAAAATTACTCTTATAGCTTAAAGAATCGTATAGTTGATATAACCCTACAGTAATATCATTTAATTTAGATAAGTTTAGTTCTCTAATATCTTTGGATTCCTGAGTATTGTAAAATGACATAGGATCATTTATAATTTCAATTCTTTTTTCTTCTTTAATTTCAGATGTTTTTGCAATAATCCAAGATGGAATTCTTGCATGATCTAATGTGTTTTGTGGAATTTTAACTTGTGCTTTTATTGACCAAACAATTGTAGAAAGAAAGATTAGAAGGAATATTTTTTTCATAAATAGGTTTAAAACGTAATTAATCTTAACTGTTAAAAATAGTTAAATATACCGTGATAAAAAATATTTAATTTTTAAAATGAATTAATGTTTTTTTTTGAATTTTAGAATAAAAAAAAAGCAGCTTTTTAAGCTGCTAATTATACATTTAATATTTTTTATAATTCAATCCATACATTCTCCTGAAATAGTAGATTTATACCTACAAAACTAATTTTATTCAAAAATTCATATTTGTATGAAATAAACTTATCGCTTTATAAACCTTTTAGTTTGATTTACTTTATTGTTATTAACGTTAATAAAATATAAACCTGAGGGTAGAAAAGAAACATCAATTTTTTGGTTTCCATTTATATTTTTCATTTCATGAAATAATTGCCCTTGAATATTAAAAATTTGTAAACAATAATCTTCTTTTGGTCCTTCTAAGTTTAGGTAATTGAAACTAGGAGAAGGGTAGAGCTTTAAGTTGGATTCAACTATTTGTGATTCATTTACATTAGTTACATCTATACCAGGATTCCCATAAATAAACGTCCAACTTCCCCATGGCGTACTAGCACCTGTACTCCAATACAATTGATCTGTAAATAAACAATTTATGGAATTACCATTAAGTGGTAAACCTTGATTTGTATACCAAGCATCCAAATTGGCAGAATCATTTACTAAATGCACGCTAACGTTAATGGTGTCTGTAAGTGACCAATTATGACTAAAATTACAAAATGCATCATCAACTATCGTGTCTTGATGTAATATGTTTCCTAGCTGGTCTGTAAATTCCCAAGAAAAGATATTATTTTCTTGAGGATGGGTCATATATTGTCCTGAATGATAAATACTGATTGAGTTAGTGCTAGAACCTACATTTACAGACATATCTAACATGTCACAAGGAACAGCTGTTATTACTTGTGCTTTTATTATCTGAGTTAGACCTAAGGCAATAGATAATGTTAGTATAATTTTTTTCATAGTTTTTAGTTTGAATTTTTTTGTAATAATAGTATTAAAATCTAAATGAAGGTTCACCTCTAGGGGAGGTATTTCTATATTTAAATTTATTTTATATATATAAAAACGTTAATTTTTTATAAAACTGAGGGGTAAAACTTTTAAAGGTGAAAAATAAAAATATACCCTATAAATGCAGCATACATCACTAAAAGAATTACAGCTTTTGCTATTCCAATAGTTTCACCAGATATAAAAATCAAAAATGTAAAAACTGTGAGAATAAAAAGTACTATTAATACATTTAAACTAAACGATAGAGTTACAGGATCCATGACTATAGGTCCATAAAAAATAGTGTACAGTAGAATTGGTAGTCCTAAGGCAAAACAAATATCAAAAATATTACTCCCTAATGCGTTAGAAATAGCATCGTTATAATTTCCTTTTCTTGCGTCTTTAATGGATAGTATGGTATCTGGAACACTTGTCGCTGCAGCTGCAATAATAACAGCGACAATAGAGATAGGTAAGTCAAGACCTTTTAAATTATTTAACCCCAAAAAAGAATACTCTGCTTTACCAAGCATTTCACAAGCTTTCACCAAAAGTAAGCACGACAAACCAATAAAAATCAATGAAACAACAAGTAAAAATATAGAGTTGTTGTTGTTCAATCTTTTATTGCCAATTATAGAACCATAAAAGTCTAATTTTAAAAATAAAACTACTCTATTTTGAATGATTCCTTCATTTTCTTCCTCATCATAATCTGAGGAAATACTACTAGGCATTTTATAAAACATATAAAAGACATATATACCATATAGTAAAATCAATATTAAGCCTCCTAACCAAGAAAGAAATTCATAATAAATAATTAAAATAAGGGCAATTTGTGAAATTAGAAGAGCAAAACTGTCTCTATAAATAACATTTTTTGAAATTTTTATCGTTTTAGAAATTCCATAATAATAGACTGCTAAAACAGAAAATGCAGGGATTATCATTGCGTTGAAAACAGCACTTCCAGCAACTGTTCCCATTCCTCCGGAAAAACCTTCTGCATCTTTTAAGAAAATTAAAAAGAAAACGGTTGTCAAAAGTTCTGGCATAGAGCTAGATATTGCATTAATAGTAGCTCCTTTAACACCATTAGACAAATTTCTTCCTAAGTAGGAGGAAGCAACATCGAAACCATCGGAAGATTTCCAAATGACAATACTCGTTACTACAATTAAAATTATTGGAATAAGTAATCCCATAAATCATTTATTTTAACAGCTCAAAAGTACATTATTTAATTTCTTTTTTCATATTTATTGAACAAGTATCGTTTCAAATCAAATTCTTGATTATATTCATGGAGTAATAATTAATGCTGTGACAACAGCCATGTTTAACTTAATATAGAAAGGAGGTGTCAAATGTCTATCGAAAAAAATTCTAAGGAGTTGATTGGACTATTGGTGCCTTTTGTGCATCTTTTCTAATCACTCCTTTCTAACTTAAAAGCAGGTCGATGGACCTGCTTTTTTTATTCCTTGATTATTTTATATGAAATGCCATCAATTTTTAAAACATAGAGTTGAGGCTTCAAATCTGAAATATCTATTGAAAGACTTGTACTATTTATAGCACCATTCATCACTAATTTTCCTATTGAAGAAAATATTTGAAAATTACAGTTGTTTTTATCTAAGTTATTTACATAAATAATATTGGAGGACGGATTTGGAAATATTTTAAATTCCACATCATAAGAAGTTGAGATTTCTGTAGAACCACAATTTATTAAACCATTAATATCGTATTTAGATACAAAATTCCAAATTTCCTGAGATGCATTAATATCCATATTTCCTGAGCTTCCTGGCCAATCATGGCCGCCATTAATCACTTTAAGTTCTTGTACAGCGACACAATTATCACCATTCTCCCAAATTCTCTTTTCAACAGTACTTCCATCCGAATTATTGGTATTAGGTACATTAGTTATAGTTGGATTTATAGCTGTATTGTTATGATTGGCCCAGTAAGTTGTTATTTCATTGACTGATAAATAATATGGTTGAAAACCATTGTACATAGAATGGAAACTCCCATCCGAAGTCCCTGGAATAAGTAAAACTGCTGTTGGATGAATTGGTGAACATGATCCAAAACCATTATCAAGACGGTAGGATTCTGTAAGCATGCTTCCTGAAACTGATGCAAAACTCGCAATTCTATTATTCATTCTGCATCCTAGCTCATAAGAAAAAAGTCCTCCCTCAGAGTAACCGCAAGCATAAACTCTATCATTGTCTATATTATAATCATTAATTAGTGTATCAATAATTGCTTCTATAAAATTAACATCGTTATGAGTTGTTGGGGTTTTATGCAACCAAGAATAGCTTCCATCCGTTGGATCTACTGCAGCTTGAGGATAAACAGCTATAAAATTTGCTGTATCTGCAATTGGACGCATATCATTTTCATAATTTATAAAGTCACTTGATGTTCCAGCACCACCATGAAAATTAAAAACTATAGGTACTTGAGTACTTCCATCGTAAGTAGATGGAACATAAACAATAAAGCTTCTATTTTGACCATCGAAAAATAAAGTTCTATTTAATTGTTGTTGTCCAAATAAATTAAACGCTAGAAATATAATGCCGCTTAGGAGAGTAGTTTTCTTCATGATAAATAGTTTTAATATAAAAGTAATAATGTTTTTCAGAATAAAATAATTTGTTGAGGTTTTTGGAAACTGTGTGTCTTTTTATTTTTTGAGGTATTGTGCATCTAGCCAATATATTAATTTAATAGAAAATGTATTCATTGGACCGTCTTGTAAATTACCAAATAAGTTATTCCAGTAAGTTTGATCAATACCTTCGTCGTCTGAAAAAATAGAATTTTTCCATACAACATTAATTTCACTTCCAGGAAAAAATACCCATCTAAAAAGCATATCAATGGTAAAAGCATTGTAATTGATATCGTATACTGAGTTGCCATCAATATCATTACCAGAATAGTTTTCTAAGCTAGATAATCTCCCATTTGGAAGAAGTTCTGAAAAGCTATTGTATTTAATAATTGCATTGTAATTTCTTAATCGGAATGTGATTCCTATCCTGTTGGTCAATGTATAGTCTATTCCAAGAGTTTGAGTAGTATTTATTCTGTCTCTATTTCCAAAAATAGTTCCATTATGTGTAAATTCAGGTGTTCCAAAGCTTACTGCATATCCTTCACTGTTATTTTGGAATCTTTGTTCCCAATAGTGAATTAAAAATAGTTGGTTGGTAATTCTAAACCTATTTTCAAAGTCGTAGTTCCATTCCCACCAGTCATTTCTTTCTACAAAAACATAACCAATACCTATATCTGCAGCAATTCTTTTTTGATAATTGGAAGAAAACCACGCTCTGGTACTAGTCCATACTGGTCGAATAAACTTTTCTTCTCCGATAACATCCCCTCTTGGTTCAAAATAGTCGTTAGACTCATTTAATGTTCCACTTAATCTTATGCCAAGAGCATTAAAAGAATTTGTTATTGTTGTAGCTCTAGCATTCCAAAAACTTCCTCCAAATAAATTGGGAGCATACAACCATTCATTGGAAAGGGAGGCACTTGTGAAAAATCTATTTATTTTTTCAATTTTAGGATTGAAATTCCTGTAACCTATATAAAGTTCGCCAACTCGACTATTGTTAGCTCTTAAAAATCCCAAATCGTTAGGGTCATAACTATCCGACTCTTCATAATATTCCAACCCGTATGTAAAATTCCCTCTTTGTTTGCCAGCTTCAATTCCCCAAGTATGTCCCAATGAAATACTGTTGGTATCTAATATATTGGATATTTTTGCTTGAGTTTGCACAAAATAATCGTTGCTTTTAGTATTGAGCTTGGTATCCAAACCACTGACATTGGCATCGTAAAAATTTCCAGCTCTCCAAACATTGGTATTGGTAAAGGTAATAGAACTGTTATTTTTTAAATTCTGATCTAAGACAATGACGTTGTAGTTGCTCAGTGGGCTGATGGAAATTTCTCTTTCATCGCCATTTAAACTGTTGATTGCTTTGCCTTTTTGTTCTGCAGTAACACCATTAAAAATACCAATACCTAATCCGTTTTTTAATCTACCAGATATTTTACTAGCATTGATTAAAGGAACTGAAGTTGGTATTTCATTTAATTCCTCATTGTCATTTAACTGACTTTTGTAAACTTTGGAAGGTGTCTGAACCCCAATTCTTCTACTGTAAAACAAGTTTGATTTATTAAAAAGCTCTGTTCCCTCAGTAAAAAACTGTCTATTTTCATTAAACCTTATTTCAAAAGGACTTATGTTTAGCACTTGTTGGTCAAAAATTACTTGCCCAAAATCTGGTAATAAGGTGACATCTAAAGTAAAAGCTTCATTTATTCCATATTTAACATCCATACCACCTGTAAAAGTAGAAACAGGTTCTGTGTCTTTTGAGAAGCTATTGTAGCTCGATAAAAATGGAATTAATGCCAATCTTACCGGTGGAGTAATATCCTTAATTCCTTTAACCACTCCGCTTTCTAGTAGGTAATTCTCTAGATCTGGATTTACAGGACTCCAGTTGTTGTCTTCTCTAAATCTACTTATTTGCCTTGCAAAATTTATATTCCAAGTCTGAATATCTGATTTTGGAAATCTTAGAGCAGAGTAGGGAATTTTAATTTCTGCAAACCACCCTTGATCGTTTATTTGTGTTTTACTTCTCCATACTAGATTCAGTAAATCATTAAAATCTTCGCTGAAAATTTTTGCATCTACTTGAACACCTCTACTACTTAAACCGAAGAAAAACCCATTTTGTTTGTCGTTATAGGTATCTAAAAATATTCCAAAAAAGTCTAAGTTCGGGTTGAAGTCGTCTCTTAATGAAAGTACTCTAGAAACAGAATCTGGATGGTCGTAGCATTTTACCCCAAAATAAATAGCTTCTTGATCAAACAACATAGCAACCTCTGTTTTTTTAGATGCTTTTTCACCTGGAAATGGTTTCATTTGAGTAAAACCAGAAGTCCAATTGGCATTTACCCAATCGGCTTCTTCAAGGTAGCCATCCAATGATATTTGACCAGTCCTTTTTGAAGAATTTATTTCTTTTTGACTATACCCGTTAATAAATAATAACAGAAATAGTAAAAATATAGCTTTGCGCATGGGGCAAAATTAATTTATCTCCCCATTTAAAATGACATATTTCTAATAAGTATTGAACAATGTTTTATTAGTTAAAATTTAGATGGAAAATCTATCTAAGTTCATCACTTTTGTCCAAGCCTTTACAAAATCTGTAATAAATTTTTCTCCACCATCATCACTCGCATAAACTTCACAAATTGCTCTTAGTTCTGAATTAGATCCAAAAATTAAATCTGTTCTACTAGCAGTCCATTTTAACTCTTCTGTTCCTCGTTTAAACCCATTGAAAATAGTAGATTCTTCTGATTTTGGTTTCCACTCATAATCCATACTGCAAAGGTTTCTGAAATAATCGTTGTTTAGAACACCTGGAGTTTCTGTTAATACTCCAATACTAGATTGATTATAATTTGAATTTAGTACTCTAATTCCCCCAATTAAAGCAGTCATTTCAGGCGCAGTTAAGGTTAGTTGTTGAGCCTTGTCAATTAATAATTCTTCTGAACTTAGTGTATAGTCAGCTTTTTTATAATTTCTAAATCCATCTGCAATTGGTTCTAAAACAGACATTCCTTCTATTTCTGTATTTTCTTTTAATGCATCCATTCTACCAGGTGAAAAAGGCATATTAATTGTTCTTCCGCCTAAAGATGCGGCATCTTCTATACCAACACATCCACCTAAAACAATTAAATCAGCTAAAGATATTTTCTGATTTTGAGATTCTTTGTTAAATTTTTCCTGAATCGATTCATAAACCTTAATTACTCTTTTGAGCTCCTCAGGATTATTAGATTCCCAATTTATTTGAGGTTCTAGTCTTATTCTTGCACCATTGGCACCACCTCTTCTATCAGAAATTCTGTATGTAGATGCCGAAGCCCAAGCTGTGGTTATCATATCTTCATTTGTTAATTCAGAATTTTTAATTTCTGTTTTAATTAAATCAATATTTTTTGCATTAACTAATTCATGATTAACGGTTGGAATAGGGTCTTGCCAAGAATAATCTTCTTCAGGAATTTCTGGTCCAACATAGCTAGATTTTGGTCCCATATCTCTATGGGTTAGTTTAAACCACGCTTTTGCAAATGCCAATTCAAATGCAGCTGGATCGTCGTAAAATTTTTGAGAAACAACTCTGTAAGCAGAATCCTCTATTAGTGACAAATCTGTTGTGAGCATGGTAGGCTTATGAATTACTTCATCGTCAAAAGCATCTGGAAACATCTTATGAGGATTTTTGGCCACCCATTGATTTGCTCCACCAGGACTTTTAGTTAATTCCCATTCATTTTCAAATAGGCTTTCAAAATATCCATGGTTCCAATTGGTTGGATCTTCCGTCCATATAACTTCCAATCCAGAGGTAATTGCGTCTTTGCCTTTACCTGTATTATAATCACTTTTCCAACCCATTCCTTGCTCTTCAATAGTTGCTCCTTCAGGTGAAGCACCTAAATTGTCTCCGCTTGCTGCTCCATGGGTTTTTCCTAGTGTATGGCCCCCTGCAATTAAAGCAACAGTTTCTTCATCGTTCATTCCCATTCTGCCAAAAGTTTCTCTTATATCTGCAGCAGCTTTTATCGGATCAGGTTCTCCATTTGGACCCTCCGGATTTACATAAATTAAACCCATTTGAACAGCTGCCAAAGGTTGTTCTAATTCCCTGTCTTCGTTATATCTTTCGTCATCCAAAAACTTTTTCTCAATCCCCCAGTAAACATTACTTTGAGGCTCCCATACATCTGTTCTTCCACCTGCAAATCCTACAGTTTTAAAACCCATAGATTCTAAAGCAACATTTCCAGCTAAAATCATCAAATCTGCCCAAGAAATTTTTTGACCATATTTTTGTTTGATAGGCCACAACAACCTTCTTGCCTTATCTAGATTTGCATTGTCTGGCCAGCTATTTTGAGGGGCAAATCTCTGCTGTCCAGCTCTTGTACCACCTCTACCATCTCCAGTTCTGTAAGTTCCTGCACTATGCCAAGCCATTCTTATAAAAAGACCTCCGTAATTTCCATAATCTGCAGGCCACCAATCTTTAGAATCGGTCATCACAGTTTCAATATCTTTTTTAAGTGCAAAATAATCTAGACTTTCAAATTCTTTTAAGTAATTAAAATCTTCTTCCATTGGATTGGAAAGAGAAGAGTTTTGTCTTAAAATTGATAGATCTAATTGGTTAGGCCACCAATCGCGATTGGTATTACCTTGGTTGGTTGTAGTTAATCCACTTGTTTGATTACTTCCAAAATGAATGGGGCATTTAGCTTTGCTATTGGCTTCACTAGGCATTTCATTTTTTGTTGAACAATGGTTAAATAATAATATTAATAATAAATAAGTTGCTATTTTTTTCATGATAATTATAGTTGGTTGTTATTACAATTTAATACGAAAATTTAAAAGTTCAATTTTTTGAATCAATTTTTATTTTTTTAAATAATTAAAAATCAATTATTTAAGTGAAAATTTACGTTTATTAATCCTTCACCCCCCCCCAAATAGTAATTTATACACGTAATCTATTCTGTAACCTTAAAATAAATAAAATGAAAAAAATTACTTTTTTTATAACCATTATTGTAGCTACTCTAACATCTCATGCGCAATTTGGAGACTGTGGTTTAATAAATCTTTCAGCTACTGGAACACCAGGAAACAATTATTCTTTTCAAGTAGGATCTAATGTAGACAGTCTTGTTGCATCTGGATTAATTTCATCCAACAATGTCCAGCACCGTTGGAGAGCCTATCACTATAATAATTTTCAGGATTTGTTTAATAACTCTTTTGACACTTCTTCTACGTGTATTAATTGCTTATGGAGCAGTACATTATCACAAGACACTTATATGTCAAATACAATAATGGATACACTTACAATGATGTTGAATATGACTATTTTAGATAATCAGACATGTGTAACTATATTTGGGGTTTCCTTTATTCCTTCAAATAATAATAATTCTAATGGAGGTTTTTCTTATGTTCAAATGAATCAATCAACAGGTATTCCATCCGTAAATAATAAAGAAAAAGTATTATTGAAAACTTTTAATATTTTGGGTCAAGAAGTAAATACTGATGATGTAAATAATGAAATTATAATTCATTTGTATAGTGATGGTAGTTCAGAGAAAAAGTATGTTTCTAAATTAACAGATTAATTTTTTTTTTAAATATATAAGAAGTTAAGAGTAGTTAATTCTACTCTTTTTTTTGCAATTTTTTTGATAGATTTAATGATTTATGGTGTAAAAACCTTCTTTTAAAAAGTTAGCTACCAGCAAATGGACTCCCAAAAATTCCAACTGCTAATTCAACCCAAATCATAATAAATAAAATTCCAATTAGTATTACCAGCCAAAGTTTTTTTTTGTTGCTCTGAACTTTTCTAAATATTAGTTCTAAAACTAAAATCAGTACAATAATTAAAATTCCAGCAACAATAAAATCCAAAAGCCCCCAATTTATTTCACTAGATAATTGCATTCCAATTAGTGGGACTAATAATATAATTAAACCAAAAATTAATAAGTAGGTGGTTCTTTTCTTGCTATTCAAAATGAGTTTTTACAAATAACTTAACCAAGCTTTGTCTTTGTTGTTTTGTTTGTAAGTACTGAACTTTTTACAAAGTGGATAAAGTGCTATTACAATTGCAATCCAAATAAGGTGAACTATCCATAAATTAAATCCAAATCCTTTTAATAACGGCGATTGTGTTACCCATCCTTTAATTATCAAGCTTTCCCACCCAAAACCAGTAATCCATGCAGTTATCAGAGCCAATAGATGAATTAAATATATATGCAGTATGTAATAGAAAAATGGAACTTTTCCAAAGACACTAATGGTATTAATAATTTTTCCCTTTAAGTTTTCAGTAAGAGATAAAATTATAAATACTGGCCCTAAAGTCATTAGTAAATAAGAAATTGATGGAGGATATTTGGATGGATTGAAAAAAGAAAATAAAGTAGAAAGTATGGAATCATAACTTTTCCAATATTGAAAATTTCCATATCCATTGAGCATTCTAACAACAAAAAATAATAAAATACTAGAAATACCTATTACTATAAAATGTCTTTTTCTTTTAGTTGGATCCATCGCAGAGTTGTAATAAGAACCAAAATAATAGCCTAGTGACATTACGCCAATCCAAGGTATTATCGGATAGCCTACCAATAACTTTCTTCCACTTTGTAAATCTATAAAGTTAAACTCATGGATAATAGACCAGAAAATATCATTTCCAAAATGAAAAGAGTCTAATGCATTGTGCCCAAAAATCATTAAAAGACTAAATATTAAAACATGTTTTAGCTTAAGATGTATAATAGCAGCAAGAAAAATCATACTTATTCCAAGAGACCATATAACAAAAAGACCAAATGTTTGAAAATGAATGTCAAAAAACCATGAGAAGTTTACCACCGTGAGCTCTATAAAAACTAACCAAAGCCCTCTTTTTAATAAGAACAAGGAAAGCTCTTTCTTACTTTTTCTAATGCCAATTAGATAAGCAGAAACGCCAGCTAAAAGGCTAAAAGTAGGAGCACAGTAATGGGTGATCCATCTAGTTAAATATAGTCCTAAATTGGTTTTTTCAGGATCGGTTGGGTCGAAGAAAAAAGCATCAAAATGAAAATAATCTCTAACGTGGTCTAAGGCCATAATTATCATAATGGCACCTTTTAATAAATCTAAAGAGGCAATTCGTTTGTTTTTTGTATTTATTGTATTCACCGAGTAACTATTTTTTCAAGTGTTTTTTATTAAAAAGATCTTCTTTTTCTCCAACGGTCTCTAGTCCCGTAATAGAAGATACATCTTTAAATTTTGAATTGTTTTCATCGTTGGTAATAGCAATTGAGAGTTTAGCATCAATGCTTTCTGCAATTCTTCTGTCCATACTTCCCTTTACTGGCGCTTTTAGTAAACCAGAATTTCTCTTATTGGTATTAATTTCTATAATCTCATTTTTCAAATATATTTTAAGACTTAGACTATCTTCTTGCATTTTTGATACTTTAAATTTTGCTTTGGAATAAGTACCAAAGCGTACTATTTTTTCGTCCACATAATAAAAGCCAAGAAATCCAGTAAAAGAAAACCCCATCCATGGGATTTTTGCAATAGAAAGCATAAAAGATGAATTGCTATTTTTAAAATTATTGGATTGAATCCATATCCACGATGAAGGCATTGATTTGCCCCAATCTTTTTCTATGTATCCTTTCCCTTTATGGAAAGTGTAGGTGTTTTTATTCACCTTAATTTCTCCTTCCAAATCATGATTTAGACTAACTACACCATGGTAACATTGCATAAAAGGAACTTTATCATACCAACCCATTATTTTCTTTGGTTCATTGCTTCCATTAGGAATTAGCGCTACTATATTTCTCATATAAACTTTTCCTTTTGCAGAAATACCATCTTTAGATATATCTAAAATTAAGCTGTCTTTGGAGAAAAAATTATTTCCTATTTGAACTAAAAATTCATCTTTTGAATAATAGAAATCTTCTATTGGATAACTTATATATTCTGTTTTGGCAGTTTTTCCATCAATAATTTGAATAAAAGCATGTTTGGTAGAACCATCTTCAGAAATTGAAATACCAGGAATAACACTTAAAATTGATATTTCATCTTGAGATACCATTTTAAAATACCAACCTTCAAAATATTTTTTTGTTTTTTTGTTCCCTTGAAACATTGAAGAGTTCTTACTCTTCTTGGCTTTGTAAGCTTGAACTTTAGGATAGTCAACAAACTTTACAAGACTTCTGTTATTTTGTGAAAGAAAAGTTAAACCATTCCCTAAAAACATTAAAATTAAGAGCCATTTATTTATTTTCAATGGAGATTGTTTTTTACAATAAGTAATTATAACAAATAATAAGCATATAGTTATATTTACTCAAAGTTATATTATGAACACATTTGAAATCAAATACCAAGGAAATTTAAGAACTACAGCTACTCATTTAGATTCTGGTTCTGAGATTAATACAGATGCTCCAAAAGACAATCATGGGTTAGGGGAGGCCTTTTCCCCAACAGATATGGTGTGTTCAGCTTTGGCAAGTTGTATATTGACTATTATGGCTATAGCAGTGGAGAAAAATGGAATTAACATTAAGGGTACTAATGCTATTGTAAAGAAAACCATGGGCAATAATCCAAGAAGAATTTCTAAGATTGATATAGAGTTGACTTTTCCGATGGATTATGATGAAAAAACCAAGATGATATTAGAAAGAGCCGCTCACAATTGTCCAGTTCACCACACTTTATCCAATGAAGTAGAAAAAAATATCAACTTTATCTATCCAATGAATTAATGGGTAACCATAATTTTGCTAGAAGACCTTATATTATTTGCATCTGTAAATGAAATATGATACAAATTATTAGACAACTTAGATAAATCCAATTCAAAATTCACCCCAGTTTCATAATTTTCATACACTATTTGTCCGTAAACATTGGTAATTATTATATTCTTTATTTCGCTAACAGAACTTATGAATAATATATCACTTGTAGGATTTGGATAAATTTTTATGTCCTGGTTAAAATCCGGATTTTCAAATCCTACAAAGTAACAAGGTTGTACAGTAATATTAGGACTATAACCATTACTAATACTAACATCAATAATTGTATCTCCTGAGCCGTTTTGAACGGAGTAGTATTCATCAAAACCATTTAATCCGTTGGCTATAACTCTTACTTCATCGTTTCCTCTCACACCAAAAGAAATAGGTTCACTTCGTCTGTATCCGCCAGCAACAAAAGATCCAACATATTCAACATTATTATTTATTTCTATTTCTACATTGCCTTGCCAGTCACCTCCAAATACTTTCCTCATAATAAGGGTATATATATCGCAAAAATCGTTGGGTGAAGAAGGAGCAGTGGCACATGCTTGGTATCCGTAGGTGTTTTTAGGAGGCTCATTACTTCCAGTTCCTTGTTCACTAGCAATTACAACATTATTTGGGTCGGAAAGAATATACTGTAAATCAGAACCCCAAACCCCACTAGAACTAAAATTTATAACTACATCTAAAATATCGTTAGAATCTAAGGGAAAGTTAAATGTTTCAGATGTTCCATTAGATAATGTATAGGTTTGGTACACATTATTATTAATTTTCACTTTTGCAAAAGAATTGCCCCAGCCTTGACCAAAATTATTAATCAGTTTAAGACTGTAAACCCCACATTCACTTCCTGAAGAAAAATAGATAGTTGTAAAGGTTAAAGGACCCACCCAACTGCTTAAATCATTTGCGTTACAAACCTCTTGGACATAATAATCATAAGTGGTAATGCTGCTTAAGCCATTGAGTAAATAACTCACTCCATTGATATTATTAACAACAGTTCCATTACCTTGGTTAAATCCTGTAGGTCCCCACTCAATATTAAAAGTGCCACCAAAAGGACTCGACCCACCAGTCCAATCTAGTAAAGCAGTACCTGCTGTAGAAGTATTGGCAGAAAGATTGGATGGTGCTGGACAGCTTGGACAAGCTTCTACTCCGAATACACTATTTGGAGTACTATTCCCTAACCCTTCTTCAAATACTAAAACACCGTTTTCATCCAAAACTTTGTAGGAGTTTTCTCCTGAATAAGATCCAGGAGTGTACACGAAATCTAGCACATCTCCAATATTTACGGAAATTGGAAAAATTTCAGGACCATTTCCACTAACTAATGTCAGTCCAGAAAATGCAAGATTACCATTGATCACAACGTCCATAAAACCTCCGTTCCACCCATCTCCAAATGAATCGTATAGTTCTAAATTAAAAATGCCACAAGAACCAGCTACAATTGCTGTGGTAAAAGATAAGGGACCAGCCCAAGCACTTATTTCATTTGCACTACAAGCTTCTTGAACATAAAAATCATAAGTTGTACTATTATTCAATCCATTTAATAAATAACTATTTACAGAAATGTTGTTTACTAAAGTTCCACTACCCTGAATAAACCCTATTGGTCCCCATTCAACATTAAAAGTTCCGCTACCACCATTCCAGTCAAGTAGAGCAGTTCCAGGAGTTGAGGTGTTGGCAGAAAGGTTGGAAGGTTGTGGACAAGAAGTACATGCTTCAATACCGAAAACACTGACTGGGTCAACATTGGAAATAAATCCATTTAATCCCTGACTAACCATTAAATTTCCGTTGTTATCTGTTAAATTATAAGTGTTTTCATTATCATAAATTCCTATGTTGTAAATTAGATCAATTATATCATTTGAGTCAGTAGCAAATGTGAATATTTCTGGGCCGTTTCCATTGGCTAAAGTTATGTTTTGAAATGGATTGCCATTTATAACTATGTCTAAAGAAGCTCCATTCCAGCCATCTCCAAAAGAGTCGTAGAGTTCTAAAGTGAAGGTGCCACATGTAGTACCGGTAGAAATATTATTGGTGTTGAATGTATAAGGACCAATCCAAGAACTTACGTTAGAATTACTGCAATTAGCTTGAACATAGAAATCGTAGGAAGTATTGTTAGAAAGAGAACTTAAACTGTAATTGGTACTAGTTAATCCATTTACCAAAGTTCCACTTCCTAGGGTAAATCCACTTATTCCCCATTCTAAATTCCAAGAGGTTTCATTTCCTCCAGCTTGCCACAATAAATCTGCTGAATTTGGGGTGATATTTCCAGCATTTAGAAAAATAGGGCTCAAGCAAGGATTATTAATCTGACATGTGGAGTTAGAAGTATGGGTGAAAAAATCTAAATCGTCTAAGTCAGATGCTGAAATTACATTTATCAAAGTATCTCCCATGGGATCCATAATGGTGAATGAAATCTCACTATCCCAATTCCCAGAATGCCATATAAACTCCATTGCAGAACCTGTTGTAGAATATACTGAATCTAATGTAAAACTTTGGGAGCAATCAAAGTTGCCAACAAAAGTCCCATTCATATTAACTTCTAAGTAAGCACTATTCCAACCATCGCCGTAGCTATCGTACATGTACATTAGGTAATGACATTGAGAGTGAAGGGTATTGGTAATAGAAAAAACTAATATCAGAAGGGAGTAAAGTACTTTACGCATAATTAGTAATTGAAATTAATAATGTTTAATTAATTAATTAAAACATTAAACAAACATAGTGAAATGTTAAGAGATCTCTCTTAACATAAGATAAAAACGAATTTTTAATTTGTTATTGTAACGAGAAATAAAGTAATAAGTGAGGGTTTAGAAGACATAACCAACTCTAAAGGAAGGCATGGCTTCAAGAGTTATTACAGAATTTGAATAGCTTATTCCATAGCCAAAACTAAGCTCTAGATTAAAATGAGAAGTTATATTTCTTCTTATTCCATAAGTAGGAGTTAGGGTATGAAAATAAATTTCTCCATTTTCTAAATTATTTAAAATATTAAAATTGGTTCTTAATGAAATATAGTTTGCAGCATTATTTTTAATGTTTTTATTTTTGCTTTCTCTTTTTGTAAGGTTAAAATAATACTTGGGTTCTAAAAAAATGGACACTTGATTTTTTAAAGAGTCAAAACTTTGCTTAATCGCAAATTTTAGTCTGTACTCTGTCCCAAGTTCTGTTCTTAAAGCAAATTGATTGTGAAGTTTTAATTCATGATTTATCCAAGTGCCAAAATAGCCGGTTTGTATGGATAAAATAGATTTTTCTACACTAACTTTTTCTGAAGATTTTTTTTGAGAAAATGGTATAAAATAAATTAAGTAAAATATTATCAATAAAGTAAATTTTTTCATAATCTAAATTTCTCAATAACCATGCCTTTAGTCTATATTTTTAAGGAAACCCCAATATTTAACCCTAAAAGATGGTATTTGTGATCAATATTTGATTTTAAAACGGAGTTGGTTAAGTTAAACCAGTATTTTGGTTCAACAAACATTTCGATTTTTTTAAATTGATATCCAACAGAAGCAGTAGTGACAATATTATAAATAGTCTTTTTTGCTTTAAAACTGTGAAGTCCTTGAATATTGGAATCGTAATACATTCCATTACTATTATTAATTCTAAATCCTACAGCACCACCTGCTCTTAATCCAATACTTATATTTTTAATTTTAAATTGATAACCTATCATAAATGGAATGTTTAAGTAGGTATATTTGTTTTGTACATTGTAATTATTTATAGATTCTTCTTCATAGCTCTCATTTATCCAATAAGATGTATCCATCATTATAGAATAAATTGCAGTATCCATTTGATTGGTATTAATATCGTAGTAAGGAATATGAAATGTTCCGATATTACAAACAGTATCAATAAAATTAGAGTCATATACCATATAGTTTTCATGAACGTCGTTGTAATCAATTTTTTCACCAAGACTAGCTGTATTAATACCAGTAGATAAAGAGAATTTATTATTTAAATTGTAATTAAGTCTGAGATCTAATGGTAATGAAACAATACAATCTTCCAATGTCTGAGAATACTGAGGATTAGGTGCCATTCCTTGGCTAGGATCTAATATTGAATTTTGTTTCATAATATAATTAGTTCCTAGAGAAAATGAGATGCTGAATTTTTTTTCAACTTTCATAGAATCATATAATTCTACCATTTCATTTTGAAGTGAATCAGGTGCTTTCTGAACAGAATCTTTAATAATTGGGTCTAAGAGATTCTGTGAAAGTGAATCAGGAACTATCTGAATAGAATCTTTTAACAAGAAAACTACATTTTCTAACGTATCACTTATCTCTTTTAGAGAAGTATCATTTATTGCATTAAAACTTTCTGTAGAGTCTATTATCAATGGATTTATAAGATTATTGTAGATGGAGTCTGTTATAATGTCATTAATTATTTCTTCTTCTTTAATTAAAATGGAATTACTTTTTGGATTATTTAATGCTAATTCAGCTAGTTTATCCTTGTTATTTTCCAAATCATTTTCTTTTACTAATACGTTTGTATTTTTAGTTACAACAGAAATTTTTGATGTCGGAATATCTAATGAACTGCTACTTTTAGAGACTGTATTTAAAACTTCTTTTCTCTGTGAGGTTTCTAAAGTTTTTTTATTTTTTGAATTGCTATTTTTTGGTTGATTAATTTTTGAATTTTCTTGATTTGTTGAAATACTTTCAGATTTTTTAGCATCATTAGCTTTTGTTTTGCCAGCTCCTAGATTCTCTTTATTGATATTTAGATTCTCTGCACTTAATTGTTTGTTAGTAGATTTAACTATTGTCTCATTTTCGTAATAATTAATATAAAGTAAGCTAGATATTAATAACAACAAAGCAGCTGCTGCACTGTACCAATATTTCGATTTAAATCTTTTAAGCTGATCCAATTGTTGCTCAAGATTGCTTAAATGCTTGTCGTCCAGAGAAAACTCTCTTTTATTTAGCTTGCTCTTAAAAAAATCATCAATATTTTTTGGATTGTTAAACTTATCCAATTGATTTTCAAAATCTTTCAAATGTTGGTCATTCATTTTGAAGTTCCTATTTTCAAGATTGCTCTTAAAAAAATCGTCAATATTTCTATCGCTATTTTTCAACTAAATTTTGTTTTTTTAATATTTGTTCTTTCAATTTTTTTCTTGCTTCTTTAACATGCCATTTGGATGTGTTAGTAGAAATATTTAATTGCTCTGCTATTTCTTTATGTGAATAACCATCTATAGCAAAAAGGTTAAAAACTAACTTGGTAGCTTTTGGAAGTTTTAAAATCATATTGTTTAACTCCTCTGCTCTTATTTCTAAATCATAATCATTTATAGTGTAATTCTCATTAGTAGATATTTCATCACTGTACTCAATTAAATTATGCTTTGAATTTTTCCTAAAATCATCTATTGCAGTATTAATGGCAATTCTTCTTATCCAAGCATTAAATGGTATATTAGGTTTGTAAGATTCTATATTGGTTAACACTTTTAAAAATGAGGTTATAGATAATGATTTTGCATCTTCTTCGTTTTTTTTATATCTGTAGGCTACGCTCATTAGAATACCAAAACTCTTTTTGTAAAGTTCGAGTTGAGCTCTTCTATCTTGGTTAATTAGTTTTTTAATAAATGAATTATCTAATTCCAAAAAAAATAAATTAATGCCATTAAATTAGTATTTCAATAATTTTTCAGGCAAGTGATTTTTAGCATTATAACAATTTATTTCACTAAGCTTTTGTTTTTATCTGTTTTTTCAGTTTTACTAAATTTAGGATTGGTATTCTTCAAACTGTATTATATCCATCATTTCATTACACTCCTTATCTGTAATATATCCTTTTGCATATCCTTTAATATACTCCAATGCTCTTTCCGCTTTTTCTACATCTAAATTCATTAATAACTATAACGAAAATAATTTAAGGTTGTGGTGGGTAAGAAAGTTATTTTTATAGTATGTATTTTAATTAAACTACCATAATATCTTTTAGTCTTGTAAATATTATGGTAGTTTATTAAAAGTTAATTATAACAATTTATTTTATAAAGCTTAGTGTTTCTACATGGTTTTCCCCATTTATTTTTAGGAAATAAAGCCCATTAGTTAACTCCTCAGTAGACAATTCTATTTTATTGTTTCCAGAGCTGATTTTAACATTTTCATTTTTGATAATTTTTCCAGAATAGTCAAAATAAGTTAAACTAAGATTTGTGTTTTTATCACATGAATAATCTAAAAAAGATAGATTATTAACAGGATTTGGATAAATTTTAGATTTATTTTTAGGTTCTGAATTTAAAATATCTAAAGTATTAATTTGACTTTCGTCAATCACATGTAGCGTATATCCACTACTTTTTGAACTAATAGTAATGGTATCGCAGTAATTACTACTACACCCATTGGCATCTGTAAAAGTCAAACATAAATTATAGTCTCCAACTTGGTTGTATACATGAGTTGGATACTGGAGATTGGAAGTATTTCCATCTCCAAAGACCCAATTGTAAGCGATAGGACCTGTCCCTGTCCCACCAGTAGAGTTTTCTACACAATAAATATCTGTAGTGAAAGTATTAAGAGTACTATCAAAATTTTGCCACCAGTAGAAATTGGCATTACAATTTAAAGGTGGAGGAGGTGGAGGATTAGAACCTGAAGAAATAATCCAATTGTTCCCATTCCAAACTAATGTTGCACAACAAAATGTGTTCATAGTAGAGATACATGTCACTAGGGTGTCGTAATTTTGCCCAGTAGACATATTGAAGTTATATACGTTGTGGGTTGTGCTCATACTGGAATCTTGTTCTAAAATTGTTCCATCAGAACCCATGGTCTCCCAGTAGTAAATAAATGTATTTAGATTATTAGCAGTGATTTGTAATTGATATTGCGAGCCGGTAATGGTTAACGAATCACAAGCTGTAGATTGTCCTTTAATAAAAGTTAAGGTTAGAATCGAAAGAAATAAAAGGATAATTTTTTTCATTGTCACGCGCCCATTTAATAACGTTCTCTTGTTCGGCTGCTTCTGGCTGTGCATTGCGTTTTTTAGTGCGTGATGGTTTTATCATCTCTTGTTTAGTCAGTGCTTTTTTAATCAATGTATCTAAACTCATTTTACACGACCAAAATTAAGTATGTTTTAGGGCGAGTGACTGCTACATATAAACACTGTAACGCCTCACTTCTATTTTTCATTGTTAAGATGTCGGCAACATCAACCACGGCAACATCGAATGTA
>ENA-OQVM01000734-OQVM01000734.1-marine-metagenome-genome-assembly--contig:-NODE-734-length-48531-cov-5.282846_pt1 | contig 48531 bp, 50 predicted proteins | sample MGYA00237776_ERZ505498 | MGnify/ENA primary metagenome ERZ505498 (study PRJEB26159, sample SAMN06265151) | marine metagenome | isolation source: Helgoland LTER site | place: Germany:Helgoland, sampling...
TCAAGATGTCCACTATCAATGGTGGACACTATCAACACACTCTATGACGCGTCAGTGCAGCCAGGCCGGACGCTTACCATCATCAATGACCTCAGAAAGGTCTTAGATGATGCTGATCGCCTCTATACGGGCCGGGCAAATCCTGGCTCATCCCATGCAATTTTGGGTTCTTTGATCCGATGTCTTGTGCAAGTTTGTCAGGGCGAAACCCTATCCGGCGGAATGATCTGGTCGGATAACGCGTGTTTGCAGGCCTAGCACAGGCAGCGTGAGCACTCGAAACCTGTGAACCAGACCACTTATCCATTGCGTTTGCGTGGCGCGAATTTGCGCCTCAGCGATACGCTCTTGTTCGGTGCGGGGGCGGTGGCTGTCTGGCAGGTGGCGCAGCAGGGAGGTGTCGTTGGGCATCATCATGGCATGTCTCCTTTATGTAGATTCAGTTTGCCCTGTCCGATTTGCGCGCGCTTGATGGCATCCTTTAGGAATGCCTTATTTTTCCCTGCGATTATCCTATATCCTTGCCGCATCGCCCGTTCCGGTGTTTCGTGGACGCTATGGAATACCGTTTCGCCAATCTAATCCTTGATGACGCACAGCGTTTGCTGATCCGCGATGGTATGCCCGTGCCGGTGGAACCGCAGGTGTTTGATCTGTTGGTTCTTCTGGCAGGCAATGCGGGGCGTGTTGTGACGAAGGATGAAATTGTCGATGTCGTGTGGGACGGGCGCATCGTGTCAGAAAGCGCGATCAGTGCCCGCATCGCGGCGGCGCGCAAGGCGGTCGGGGATGATGGCAAGCGGCAGGCGGTGATCCGTACGGTGGCGCGGCGGGGTTTGCAGATGGTCGCGGATGTGGCGTGCGACACGCCCCAGCCAGCCGCCCCTGCGGTTCAACCCCAAAGCCATCGCATCCGTTATACGCGCAACGCATGCGGGCAATCCGTGGCCTATGCCGTCGGAGGCAAAGGTACGCCCGTTGTGCGCACCGGGTTTACCATGACGGACATAGAGGCAGAGTGGAACAGCACAGCAGACCGCCGGGTGATCGAAGCCATAGAAGCGCGCTGTCAGTTGCTGCGCTTTGATTTCGTTGGCTATGGTCAGTCTGCGCACCCAATTGATTCAGTTGATTTCGACACTGCGGCTGACGATCTGCGCGCGGCTGCGGATGCCGCTGGCTTTGATCGGTTCGCGTTGTTTTCGCTATCAGGCGGCGTGCATTCCGCATTGCGATTTGCCGCTATGTATCCTGAACGCGTGAGCAGATTGGTCATCATTGGCGGCTTTGTCCATGGCCGCATGCGCCGGGCACAAAGCCCTGCAAGCGATCCGATCCGCAGTCTGATTCAAGAAGGGTGGCAAAAGCGGTATTCCGGGTTTGCGGCTGCGTATCTGCTTAGTTACTTTCCCGAAGGCCCGCTTGAGAGTGTGCACGAGATTGCTGAGTTGATGCAGGGGGCTTGCACGCCTGAAGCTGTTCTGTTGCAGCGCGATGCAGGGAACTACGTCGACAACAGCGATCTTTTGCCCCGAATCCAATGCCCAACCCTGATCCTGCATGCGCGACATGATGGTGTGCACCCGTTGTCAGAGGCGCAAAAACTCGCGGCTGGCATTCCTGATGCCCAATTGCGGGTTTTGGACACAGCTAACCACGCCCCCTTGTACGGCCAGCCGATTTGGGACGAATTCATGTCAGACATGATCGATTTTTTAGCGGGTGAGTAAGCGTTGCGGTTCTGCGCTCTTTTCGCTGATGGGCGAAGGTCTGTCATGCCTATCCCATCACTGCAGTCCTTCGTGCTCGGTCAACCAGCAATTACCCTGACCCGACGCTGTACGCGTCCACAGAGGCATTCGCATGCCAGTCAGTTCAACCTTTGTGCGACGCGTCTATCTTGGCGCGAATGTGGTCCCCCGCAGTGATCGGGGGATAAAGCGCGCCAGCACCGATGCAGCTGGGCAGGCATTCGATCTTGGCGTCGTAGTCGGGGTGCATAAAATACCCAATCGACATCCGCCGTGACATCGCGTCGTTCAGGTCATCCGGGGTCACAACGCGGTGCATGGTCGAGACCCACGTGTCGTTGGTCCAGCGTTGCATCATGTCGCCCAGATTGACGACCAGTGATCCCTTGTCGGGGGTGACGGGATGCCATGCGCCGTTTCTTTGCACCTGTAACCCGCCTTTGGCCCCGGTCATGGCCAGGATCGTCATCGCCCCATAATCGGTGTGTGCCCCGGTGCGCAATTGCCCCGGCAAGGGCGGTTCGGTCAGCGCCGGATAGTGATGAGTGGACATGATTGAAAAGTGTTTTTGGATCAGCCCTACAAAGTGGTCTTCGGGCATGCGCGCAGCCACTGCGAAAATCCGCAGCAGATCACCGGATAATTCTTCGAACGCGCGATAAAGTGCGGTCAGCGCAGCATCAAAACCGGGCGGTGTGTCGGGAATGAGGTTGGGTGCATAGGCAGTCGCCGCGGCATCGATATGTGCGAATTCGTTTGCATGGTCATCGATAGGGCCGAGGAACAGGCTTTCCCGTAAGTCTTTGGGTGCTGACTTGCCCAAGGTGGCCGACAACCCTCGCGTCGCCAACCCGTGATAGCCGCGCTGCTTTGCAGGCCCCGTTGGATGCCATTTGCTTTTTTCGGCATCCGGCAGGTCGAAAAAGGCAAAGCCTTTGGCAAATACAGCGTCAAACAGGTCTTGGGGGATGCCATGTCCTGACAGAACCACAAAGCCGATGGTCTGCGCCGCCTCTGCCACTTGGCGTGCCACGTTGGCCTTGCCCGCAGGATCGCCTGATAGGAAAGGGGCGATGTCGATCGTTGGAACGGCGTCTGTCATGGTCTCTCCAATTGGGCAATCACATGTGAATAGGGGATATCGCGCGAGATCAATCCACCGGACAACAGGGCGGATTTCAGGCGTAAAAAGGCGGCGGGCGGCAGGTCGGTTTTTTGGGCCCACAGGCCTGACGCTTGGTAGCCTGCTATGGCATCGCGCAAGATCGCGTGCGGCACATCTGCAAAATGCGCGCCAAGTTCGGCTGCCAGATCCGATGCCGGTTCGTGGGTCACAGCGGCGAGTGCTGGCGTGATCCCATCCAAGAGCGCGCGACAGGTTGCAGGGTTGTCCGCAAGATAAGCCCGTGTCGTATAAAAACTGGTATAGCCAATGTCGCCGCGACTGGCGAAGCGGTGCCAGATATGCGCATGACCTGACGCGACAGCTGCCGAGGCATAAGGTTCCAGCACCTGTGCCACATCTATTTCACGGGCGGCCAAGCGGGCAGGGGCGGTATGCATGGGCGCATCGTCGGCAAAGTCCAACGCGGTCAGATCAATGCCCGCGCGTGACAGATCATCCTGAAAGGTCATCCACGGGGTTGGCACCTCTGTTGCGACAGCCAGCCGTTGACCCAGCACATCCTGAAACCGAAAACTTGGGTTGGGCGCGCGCCCGATCAACACAAACGGATCGCGTGCCACGATCTGCCCAAATGCGACCAGCGGGCAGTCTGGATCGCGTTCATGATGCAGCATCACCCGCATCGGACCACCCCACGATATATCGGCGCGGCCCGCCAACAGCCCTTCGGCGGTTTCGACCGGATCGGGGGACAGTTGAATATCAACATCCAGCCCTTGATCCGCCCAATATCCGCGTGATGCAGCTATATAGAAGGGCGCATAGACGATGGTCCGCAGGTTTTCGTATAGCGTTATCATGAGGGCATAGCCGGCCCTTTCAGCTCGATTGTGTTTCCGTCAGGGTCTTGGAACGTCAATGACGGCCCGATACCGCCCGCACCAAACCGGTTGCGGGGGGCGGTCGGTTCAACCCCGTTCAAACGCAGGTGCTCAATCAAGGTATCTTCTTCAAACGGGTCGATTTGCAGTGCGACGTGATCGACGTTGGATCCCGCGCGGCCATCGGCGTGTTCCGGGGCGGGCAAGAGATCAATCATTGATGTCCCTGCAGACAAATGCATCAAGTTCAGTTTGGCGTTGTGTCGCACCAAAGTGCAGCCAAGCACCTGTTCATAAAACTGCCGTGCGCGCTCCATATCCTGAACATAGAGCACAACGTGGTCGATCATTTTGACTGTGAACGTCGTCATCAGCACCTCCGGGTTTGTGTGTGTATCGGCTTGCGCCGCGCGGTATCTGCAATAGTCTGTCCCTCAGCACAGCAAGGGAGCCGCATATGCCAGTTATCAAGATGACGTTGATCGAAGGCTATGACGCCGAAACGATCGCAACCCTGTCGCGCCGCATGACAGATGCGGTGCGTGCCACGATCGCAGCGCCTCCTGATGGCATCACCGTCATCGCCGAAGAAGTGGCACCGACCAACTACATGCGCGGTGGAAAATCCCGCACGCCCGGTGCGCCAGTTCCGGGTGCATCTGCGGTGGTCAAAAGTTTTCTTGCAGCGATGGAAGCGCGCGACCTGGCCATTGCCAAGGGGCTTTTGCACGAGGATTTCTCGATGACCTTTCCCAGCGGGCGCACAATGACGTCGCTGGAAGATCTGATCGAGTGGAGCAAGACGCGCTATGCCCGCGTCGCCAAGACCTTTGAGGGGTTTGACGAAGCATTTGAGGCCGACCGTGCCATTGTGTGGTGTCGCGGGACCCTGCATGGCGCGTGGGTCGATGGTACCCCTTTTGAAGGTATCCGGTTTTGTGACCGGTTCGAACTGGTGGCCGGGCGTGTCATCCGGCAAGAGGTCTGGAACGATCTGTCTGAACATCGCCCCACCTAACCTGCGAACTTGCTGCCAAGTGCATCAAAGTCAGGCGCACCAAGCCTAGCTTTTATGTCGCCAAACCCCGCCAAAAGTTCGGGTCGCGATCCCGGTGCGCCTGTCGCTTTGAGTTCGGCCAAGGCATCTTGGACCCCTTTCATGGCGGCCAGGATGGTGGTGACAGGGCACGAGACACGCGCCGCACCAAGCTGTTCCAGCTCTGCAAAGGTAAACAGAGGGGTACGCCCCCCTTCGACCATGTTGATCGACACGGGGGCGTCGATTTCGTCGATCACGCGTTTGACCTCGTCGCGGGTTTCGATCCCGTCAACGAAAATCAGCGTGGCACCTGCCTGCGCATAGGCATTGCCGCGCCGTATCGCCTCGTCCACGCCAAGGGATTGCAGGGCGTCTGTGCGCGCGTTGATGACAAAATCCTTGTCGCGCCGTGCGTCTGCTGCGGCGCGCAGTTTGCCGACCATCTCGTCCATTGCGATAACTGCCTTGCCGGTAAAGTGGCCGCAGCGTTTTGGCATAACCTGATCCTCGAGGTTGATGCCCGCCGCGCCTGCGGCTTCGAATTCGCGCACGACATGCCAAGTTGTGGCCGCATTGCCAAACCCTGTATCACCATCGGCCATCACCGGAATGTTAACCACATTGGCAAGGACACGGGTGCGATCCAGCATTTCGCGCAGGCCCAGTATTCCGATGTCGGGCAGGCCAAGATGGCTGGCCGCCAATCCAAAGCCAGAGCCTTGCACCGCGTCAAAGCCTGCGTCCTCGATCAGCATGGCCGATAGCGCATCATACGCGCCCGGCATGACCAGCAGTTTCGGCGCTTGGATCAGGGTCTTGAGCCGTGTGGTTTTTCGCATCTGCTGTCCATTTACGGTCTGAGGGGGCTTGTTGCACAGCCTGTCTCGTTTACTGTCAACTGTAAACAGTTTGCCATAAGGAGAGATGGTGCAACCCAAACGCCCCTTTGCTCATGCCGACCGCGCGCCCTATTCGGCTTGGCCCGATCGGCCTAAAATCACGTGGCCAAACGGTGCAAAGCTGGCGGTGTGGGTCGTGCCCAATGTCGAACACTATGAATATGCGCCGCGCCCATCGCCGGTTCGCGATCCGTGGCCGCGCACGCCGCACCCGGATGTGATTGGCTATGGCACCCGTGACTATGGCAACCGCGTCGGTTTGTGGCGGATGTTTGATCTGTTTGATCGATTGAATATTCGCGGCACGGTGTCTTTGTCGGTCGCCAACTGGGTGCACTACCCAAAGATATTCGAGGCGATGGAGGCGCGAAACTGGTCTGTCCTGTGCCACGGGATGTACAACACGCGCTATCATTGGAACTATTCCGAAGAGGACGAACGCGCTGCGATCCGCGAATGCGTGGACCTTTATGGTGAGTTGACGGGCCGACAAATTCGCGGCTGGTTCAGTCCTGCGGCGTCGTACACGCTGAATACGCCTGATCTGATCGCCGAAGCTGGGATAACCTATTACACGGACTGGCATCACGACGACCAACCTGTGCCATTGCAGACCAAGACGGGGTCGCTGATCACCATTCCCTACACGATGGATTTGAACGATTCGATTCTGCACCGCCAGCAATTCGAGGCGGCGGATTTCGCCCAAATGATCCGCGACGGATTTGACGAGTTGTATGCTGAGGGCGGCCAAGTGATGTGCATCGCGCTGCATCCTTACATGATGGGCCAACCGCACCGCATCAAACACTTGTCCGACGCGTTGGAATACGTGCTGGGCCACGATGATGTATGGGTCGCAACCGGAGAAGAGATTGCAGACCACTATCTGGCCAAGTGCCGCGACCATATCGAATGGCATCAGGAGCTAAGCACATGACCGTGCCGCGCGAGGGGATGGATCACGACCTTTACGCCTTTTCCGCGATGCCGGATCGCCCTGTGCTGACTTGGCCAAATGATGCACGCATGGCGGTGTGTGTTTTGATCCATTTGGAATATTGGGAACTCGAACCGCCCGAAGCTGCGTGGAAGGATACGCGGTTTACGGGCGAATACGGGTTTTATTTTCCAGAGTATCGCCCATTTACGCAGCGCGAATATGGCAACCGCATTGGCCTGTTCCGTATTATCAAGGCCCTGCAGGGCAGGGGTCTGCGGCTGACGGTGGCCGCCAATGCCAGTGCCTTGGATCGCTATCCGCGCGCGGTTGCCGCCCTGCAGGATATGGGGGCCGAGTTTGTAGCGCATGGCGAATATCAATCCCAAATGCTGACATCGCAGATGGGTGCAGATCAGGAACGCGCAATTATCCAGTGGACCACGGACACGTTCGAACGGGTCTTGGGAAAACGCCCCCGCGGCTGGCTGGGCCCTGACAGTGGGGAAAGTGCGCAAACGCCTCAATTGCTGGCTGACGCCGGGTACGACCATCTGCTGGATTGGCCCAATGATGACCAACCTTATCTGTTTCAGACCACGCCGCCGCTTGTTTCGATCCCAAACCAGATGGAATGGGATGATGTGACCGCGCTGTGGCTGCGCAAAGTGCCCACGCCCCGCTATCCCGATTTGGTGGGCGAGGCGGCAGAGGCGTTGGCCGCCGAGGGTGGGCGCAGTTTCATGCTGTCGCTGCACCCGTGGGTGATCGGCCAACCGCAACGCATGCGGTATCTGCGCGCGGCGTTGGACCGTTTGTGCGCAGTAGAGAACACGTGGAGCGCGACTGCGAGCGAAATCGCGGATCACTGCCGACGGACATGGCGGGTCGTGCCATGATCCTGTCCGAACTGGCGCGCGTCGTGCGCTCAAAGAACGCTGGACCGACGCTGTTGACGATTGATGTGCTGTTCGCGGATCAGGTGGATTTCGAGCGAGGCAAAGCGGCGCTGACAGCGCGTGTGGTCGCGGCACGCTATGGGCGTGTGCCAGATGAAGTGTCGATCATGGCTGTCGCCTCGGCGCATGCTGTTAAAATCGTGCTGCCCCGCAAGGTGCCCGCAGGTGCGCCGGGTGACAAAGATGTGTATGGGGCCCAGCAGCACGCCCCACTCTTGGACGTCGCGGTATGAGCCGCTTTGCGCGTCTCAAAGCCAATTGGCCGGGGTCTGATGCGCCATTGCGCGTGCTTGCTGCGTCTGGCCAGTTGGGATTGGGCATACCGCTCAAGGCGTTTGAGGCAGGCGTGGCGCGCGCCCCGCATGTCATCGCAGCGGACATGGGGTCGATTGATCCGGGACCTGTGTATCTCGGTTCTGGCACAATGGCGGCGGCACCGTCGATGGCGCGGCGTGATCTGGGCCTTGTGTTGCGTGCTGCGCGGGATTTGGATGTGCCGCTGCTGATTGGCAGCGCTGGAACGGCTGGGGGTGCCAGTCACCTTGCCGCCGTTAAGGTCATTTTGCGCGAGGTCGCAGCCGAACTCGGCCTGTCCTTTACGCTGGCGACAATTGCCGCTGATGTACCCAAAGCCATGGTGCAACAGGCCAGTATTGAGGGTCGCCTGACGCCGATTGGTCCGATGCATGCGGATATAGACGCATCCGTGGCAATCGTTGGCCAGATGGGGCAACGCGCCTTTGCCAGCGCATTGACGGGCGGTGCGGACGTCATCCTTGCAGGTCGTGCCTGTGATACGGCACCTTTCGCCGTTGTCCCTGTTTTGCTTGGGTATCCAAAAGGGCCCGCAGTTCACATGGCCAAAATCCTTGAATGCACGTCACTGTGTTGCGAGCCGGGCGGGCGTGACGCGATGTTGGCGACACTGCAAGGCGATGGTTTCACACTAGAGAGCATGGCACCAAACCGTGCAGCCACGCCGCTGTCCGTTGCAGCACACGCCCTCTATGAACAGGCCGATCCCGCCCACGTCTTTGAACCTGAAGGGCATGTCGACTTGTCCGCTGCGACCTATAAGGCGTTGGACCCCGGCCGGGTTCACGTTACCGGGGCGGTCTGGCACCCCGCCCAAACACCAAGCGTCAAGATTGAGGGTGCCCGTCTTGTCGGGCACCGCGTTGTCATGATGGCAGCCGTGTCCGATCCCGGGTTTATCGCCGGGTCAGATGCGATCTTGCAAGGGGTGCATGCGGCGGTTGCCGAGCTGATACCGCCCACGTCTGCGGCACCTTGGGACCTGAGTTTTCGACGTTATGGCATAGACGGTGTGATGGACTGGCCAACGCCGCCGGGTGTGCCCCCGCGCGAAGTTTTCATCCTTGGCGAGTGTGTCGCGCAAGATGCTGAGACCGCGCGCGCTGTGGCCGCCGCCGCCCGTCAGCAGCTATTGCACTGGGGCTTTGCTGGGCGGCTTTGCACGGGGGGCAACCTCGCCTTTCCCGTAACACCGCCTGAATTGGACGCAGGGCCTGCCTATGCGTTTTCACTTTATCACATCCTTGAACTCGACAACTGGGAGACGCTTGACGCGCTCTTTCCTGTTACGTTTTCAGACATCCAAGAGGACATCACATGACCCAGATAAATGCCGATTATGTTGGCGAATTCAACGCAGAACGGATCACCGAGCCAGCGCGTTCGGCGCTTGTGATCGTAGACATGCAGTATGCCACCGGCCACCGCACCGGCGCACTGGCCCAAAAGATGAAAGCCGAAGGCAACAGCGTTACCGACTGGCGATTTGACCGGATCGAAAGCCTTGTCATCCCCAATAACCAACGCCTGATAAAAGCGATGCGTGCAGCGGGCGGCAAGGTGATCTACATCACCATCGGAGCAGCCCTTGCCGATTGTTCAGACGCACCTGTTCACATGCGCGCGTTTTTTCAATCGGTCGGCAATTATGAGGGCCAGCCGCAGCATCAGATCATCCAAGAGCTGGCACCTCAGCCGGGCGACCCCATAATGCGCAAAACGTCGATTGGGGCGTTTGCATCTACGGGGCTGGATCATCTGCTGCGCAGTCTGGATCGCGAACATCTGTTCATGACGGGCGTGTCGACAAACATGTGCGTTGAAACAACTGCGCGCGAGGCGGCGGATCGCGGATATGCCGTCACACTGGTCGAGGATGCCTGCGCAACCACCCACAAGGAACTGCACGAAGGCACTGTGCGCAACTTTGGCCGCTTCTTTGGCAAGGTCCGCTCGACCGATGAGGTGATCGGCCTGCTTACGTCTTGATGGTGTTGGCCCCGGACATGTAGACCGCGATATGGGTGATAACGCCGTCTTGCATGCTAAAGACGTTGGCGTTCGATTTGGGTTCCGTGGCACCGGGACCGGTGTAGGTCACAGTAAACTGGCTGGTGATGCGCCCACTGACTGCGGATGGCGAGTGCGTGAAATCATGGTGAACCGCGCGCAGCGGGCCTTCCCACCGGGTGGCGAATAGCGTGCGGATCGCCTCGCGGCCCTCATAGGTGATGTCATGGGTTTCGATGCGCAGTACGCAATCCTCGGCCAGCGTTTTGGCGAATGCATCCGCGTCGCGGGCATCGGCTGCCGTGAAATAGCGCATTGCGAGTCGTGTGAGTTCGCCGTCGGTCATGCTGTGTCCTTCAACGTGTTTTGGCCTGTCATGTATACACGTACGGTTGCAAAACGCCCGTCTTTGATTTCAAAGAAATTGCAATTGGATTTGTGGGTCACCGAACCGTCGTGTTCGGTGTTTTCCACCGTAAAACGGCTTGCGATGTGCCCCGTTTCGGGATCGGGGACATGGGTAAACTGATGATGCAGAACGGCTGCATGATTGGCCCAAAGCCGGGTGAACATCCCGGAAATCTCGCTGTGCCCGTCAAGGCGGACACCGTGGGTTTCGACACTGAACACGCAGTCCGGATGCAGGGTGTCCAGCAGCCCCGCTAAATCTTCGCCATCTACGGCATCGAAATAGCGTTCGACCAAGGTAATCTGCGCATCGCGGGTCATGGCACTGTTCCTTCCCGAAGGATTGCAATGTGATCTGCCACGCCACCGGGTGTGGTCAGCCAAATGTCATCGCGGTGTTGTAAAATATGATGCAACGCGCGGCGCAGAGCGCGCAACCGGAACGGCTGGCCGATCACAAAAGGATGGATCACAACATTGAACACAAGCGGGTACTTTTTCGATTGCTCCAGCATTTCGTCGAAATGGTCGATGATCATCTCTTCGAATTCGCGGCCAGTATGATGGCGAAACACCTGCGCTGGGCTGTCATTCAACTCGATAGAGTAGGGGACGGATAGTATCCGCCCCGCGCGTGTGCGCATCCAGAACGGTTGATCGTCCGCAGGCCAGTCCAGCATGTAGCCATAGCCGGCCTCTTGCAGCAGATCGAGGGTCACGTCGGACTGCACGATATATGGACCCAGCCAACCCTTGGGCGGCGTGCCGAAATGCCGTGTGATGGATTCACTTGTCTGATGGATCATTGCGCGTTCGGTTGCCTCGTCCATGATGTCCTGGCGTTCGGAATTGGTTATGCCATGGCCGATGACCTCGTCACCCCGTCCGCGGATACGTGCGACGATGTCCGGGCAGTGATCGAGTGCCGAAGCATTCACATTGTGCGAGGCGGGCAATCCCAAGTCATCGAGCATATCAAACAGGTACCAGATCCCAACCCGGTTGCCATAATCGCGCCACGCATAATTGCGTGTGGTCTGGGCGGCACCTGGCAGAGTGTGATCGCTGCCCAAACCGGTCATAAATGAAAACCATTCGATGTTGTTGCACAGGCTGACGGCCAACCGTTTGCCCTCTGGCCAATCATAGGTCTGGCGCGTGCACAGGGGGCTGTAGCCGTATCTTTTGTGGTCGCGAATTTCCATTACGATCCTCCTTGGGTCAGCCCCAGCAAGGTTGACAACGTCAGGCCCTTTTCGTCAACTGTTGACAGATTGTAGCAATCGGGGAGAGCACGCAATGCGGCCATGGACCGGTGTTATCACCGAAGAGGAAGAACGTCGTTACGCATCTGCCGGGTTTGGCGGCGCGGGTGGTTTTGGCCGTAACCCTGCGCTGCTGATCATTGACGTGCAATACCGCACCATAGGCACCGAACCAAAGCCGTATTGGGATGCGATCAAGGAATATCCGACCTCTTGTGGTGACGTGGGTTGGGCTGCGGTGGACAAAATTGCCCCACTTTTATCTGTGTTCCGCACCAAGGGTTTTCCGGTTCTTTATCCCCATGTCGCCCCCAAGAACGCGGCCACCGATGGCGGTCGCCTGGCACAGAAAATACCGTCGATCATGGGAATTGATGCCAAGGGGTACGAATTCGTTGAACAGGTCGCCCCGGTGCCCGGCGACGTTGTATTGCCGAAAAAGCATCCCAGCGCATTCTTTGGCACGCCGTTGACCAGTCACTTGATTGATCTCGGTGTCGACACATTGGTCGTGACGGGGTGTACGACATCGGGCTGTGTCCGCTCATCTGTCACCGATGCTTTTGCGCTGAATTTCAATGTCATCGTGCCCGAGGATTGTGTGTATGACCGCGCGCCGACATCTCATGCGGTGAACCTGTGGGACATGAATGGAAAATATGCAGACGTCATGCCGTCCGCTGATGTCATTGCCACGTTGAATGTGATGGAGGGCCGGACATGAGTGCAGCGGAGATCGGAAAAGCGCTGGGCGACTTGGTCGCCTTTGCCAGCGCCGTCGAATGGGATCGCATCCCTGAAGCCGTGCAACGGCGCGCGGCGTTGGTGCTGTGCGATGATCTGGCCGCGACGGTGGCGGCCCGGTCCGAACCTGAGATCATTGCCCTGCATGACGGTGTCGCCAAATCATCGGGGCAGGCTGAGGCCACAGTGTTCAATGCGCGTGGGCAGCGGTTTGATCGATATTCTGCTGCGATGGCAAACGGGTGTGCAGGGGACTGGGCAGAGTTGGACGAAGGGTATCGTCGCGTGATCTGCCATGCTGGCGTATATTGCCTGCCCGCACTTCTGGCCGAAGCCGAAGCGGGAGAATATTCGGCCACTGAGTTGTTGCGTGCACTGGTGATTGGCTATGAAACCGTGGCGCGCGTGGCGCGGGCCTTTACCTTTCCCAACCTCGTTCTTCACCCCCATGGTAGCTTGGCTGCTGTGGGTGCTGCCGCTGCAATCTGCGCGCTGCGTCGGGTGCCCGATGACATCGCAATCGGCGCAATTTCGAGTGCTGCGACCATGGTGTTGCCCGGCCCATATACCCATCCCATCCAAGGATCGCTGGTGCGCAATGTCTGGCCGGGGATATCCGCGCAGACGGGCCTGCGCGTGGTCGATTGGGCGGCCATCGGCATATGTGGCCTGCCCTCAGCCTTGCACGATGTGTATACGGATGCGTTTGGCGCTGCTGCCGATGCGACACAACTCAACGATGGTTTGGGCGCTGCATGGGCCATTTCAGATGGCTATCACAAGGTGTTTGCGTGCTGCCAATATGGGCACGCGACGATTGAGGCGACCAAGAAACTGCTGGAAAAAGCACCGGTCTCACGTGTTGCAGCCATCCATCTGGAAACCCATGAAAAGGCTCGGTTGATGGATAATCCTGATCCCAATACGACCATTGCCGCCAAGTTTTCGATCCAACACATCGCCGCGACGGCTGCAGTGCACGGCAGTGGTGGTGCAGAGGCGTTTTCGTCGAGATCACTGGATATCCCGGAAGTTGCCGCTCTGCGCCACACGGTCACGACGTCGGCATATGACCCGTTGCCGGACTGGCCCAACGACCGCCCCACGCGCGTGACGTGGACGTTGGACGACGGGGCCACCCTGACTCAAGAGGTGATGAGCGCGCGCGGCGGCCCGGATCTGCCGTTCACTCCGGATGAAATTCGCACCAAAGTGCACGGGATCGTGGATGACCCTTATCCGGCTATGGGTGCGGTCGTAGATGCCTTGCTGGAGCTGGATGCCGCGACATTGCAACGTGCATGGGGCGATATCGTGCGCGAGATGACAGGATGACGACAGATACGCTTGATCTGCTTGTGATTGGGGCAGGGGCCTGTGGACTGGCGGGAGCGATTGCCGGCCATGATGCAGGGGGCCGCGTCGCCATTCTGGAAGGGCGCGACAAGCCGGGGGGTAATTCATCGCTGTCAACCGGTTCCATTCCGGGGGCCGGATCACGCTTTCAACGCGCCGCCGGGATTGACGACAGCCCAGAGCGGATGGTCACGGACCTGACCCGCGTCGCAGGTCATCACGATGCGGACGCGTTGACCGAAATGATTGCTGCGGAATGCGGTGCTTTGTGTGAATGGCTCATTGATGATCTGGGCGCGCGAATGGAATTCATCAGCGCTTACCGTCATATCGGCCATTCCGTCGAACGGCTGCATGCGCCGCGTTCCCGACGGGGTCAGGATTTGGTCGACGATCTGCTGCGTTTTGTGGCGGATCGCGACATACCAATCGCTGTGGGCAACAAGGCAGACACGCTGATCGTAGAAGATGGCACAGTGCTGGGGGCCGTCGTAAGTGGTGAGCCAATCCATGCCCGCAAAGTGCTGCTGGCCACCAATGGATTTGCCGCTGACCCGGCGCTTGTGGCGCAATATTGCACTGAAATCGCAGCCGCCGAATATTTCGGCGCGCCCGGTAGCACAGGCGATGCGGTGCGCTGGGGTCAGGCGCTGGGCGCTGAGTTGGGCAATATGGGGGCCTATCAGGGCTATGCCGCTGTGGCCTATCCCCAAGGTCAATTGCTGTCGTGGACGACCCTTGAAAAGGGCGGCGTGTTGGTCAGTGAAAATGGGCGCAGGTTCGGAAACGAGGATTTGGGCTATTCCGGCTATGCCGCGCATGTGATGCAGCAAGGCCCCTTTGCCTGGGCGATTTATGACAGCCGCATTCACGATATCGCCATGGCAGAAGAAGAATACGCAGAAATGTCTGCAATGGGGGCCGTGACGTGGGCCGATACGCCCGGCGCACTGGCGCAAAAGCTGGGCCTTGATCAGGCGGGATTGGACGAGACGATCGCCAACTATACCGCCGCCGCACGCGGTGATCGGCCTGATGCGCATGGGCGCACTGCATTTGCCATGGCACCACTGCGCGCGCCGTTTGCAGCCGTAAAGGTCAAGCCGGGGCTGTTTCACACCCAAGGGGGGCTGCTGGTTGATGTCGATGCGCGCGTTTGCAAGATTGGCGGTGGGATCGTGCCGAATCTCTTTGCAGGGGGGGGGGCGGCTGCGGGTATCAGTGGGCGCGACGGGGCGTTGGGATATGCCTCTGGCAATGGGTTGATCACCGCGTTGGTGCTGGGTCGCAAGGCAGGCATGGTCGCAATGGAAGAGATCAAGGCGCAGTCATGACCGGCGCGGCGCAGATTGCAGCGTTCGCGGCGCAGATATTTCGCGATGGTGTGCCAGATCATGTTTTGGATGCGGCCCATCTGCACCTGCTTGATGCGCTTGGTGTTGGCATTGCCTCGTCAACGCTTGCTGAAAACGCGGGATGGGCCGGTGCCGCTCCGGACGGGCCGGCGCGTTTGCTGACGGGTGGCACGGCAGAGGCCGGGGCTGCCGCGATGATTAACGGTGCCTTGATCCATGCGTTGGAATACGATGACACGCACATTTCGTCGGTGGTGCACGGCAGCGCGGTTGCGGCCCCTCTGGCCTTTGCATCTGCTCAACTGGCAAGCGCAAGCGGGCGGGACATGATCCTTGCCTATGTTGTCGCATGGGAAGTGGCGATCCGTATTGGGCTGGCAGCGCCCGGTGCCTTTCAAGCCAGAGGATTTCAGGTCACATCGGTCGGCGGGGCGATTGGGGCTGCCGCAGCGGCGGGCCAAGTTCTGGGGCTCAGCGTTGAACAGGCTGTATCGGCCATCGGCATTGCCGGTGGGCAGGCGTCTGGCACGCTGGCGTTTCTGGGCGATGGTGCAATGTCAAAGGCGCTGAACCCCGGCTGGGCGGCGCGCACCGGAATCGATGCGGCGCGGCTTGCCCAAGCCGGAATGACAGGTCCTGCGTCCGTTCTGGAAAGCGGGTTTGGGGTCATGACCAGTTTCGCAGATGGGGCTGACGGGCTGCAGGATGCGCTTGGAACATTGGGGCAGGATTGGCTGTTACCTGACGCCGCTTTCAAGCTGTTTGCCTGCTGTCACTACATTCACCCGTTCCTTGAAGCCGTCCAAGAGGTGATGGCAAATGGGATAACGGCCGAGGATGTTATCAGCCTGACGGCCTATGTCCCGCCGCCTGCGGCCCCGTTGGTGTGCGAACCGTGGGCACGTCGCCAAGCGCCCGTGTCTGGCTATGACGGGAAATGGGGGTTGGCCTATTGCATGGCCCTGATGTTGGTCGACGGGCGGGTGGATGTGGCCAGCTTTGACGCCTCACCGCGCGCTGGGGTCATTGCCGTGGCGCGGCGCATGAATTGGCAGCCAATGCAGGATCATGGATTTCCCGAACGGTTCGCGGCACGCATCGAGCTCCAAACCGAGCAAGGGAGGCGGGTCGCTGCCATCCGTCAGGTGCTGGGTGCGCCGGATCGGCCCGTCAGTGTGGATGACATTCGCGCAAAATTTGCAGACAACGCGACGCGTAAGTTCAGTCTGTCGCATGCCGCATCGCTTGAGGCTGCAATCCTTGCGCTGTCAGATGCACCAGATACCGACGTGTTGGCGAACCTGCTGAGCGCCTGACTTACATCAGGCTGGGCAAGAACAGCACGATTGCGGGGAATGCAATCAGCAGCCCAAGCGTAAACAAGTCCATCAGCAAAAACGGCGTTACGCCTGCAAACACTTCTTCGAGCCGCAACGGCACCGGAGAAGCAGATCGCACCACATAAACGTTAAGCCCAACAGGCGGCGTGATCAGACTGATTTCGGCCAGTTTGATCGCAATGACACCCAGCCAGATCGGATCATACCCGACACTTGTCATGATTGGGAACATCACGGGCAGTGTCATCACCATGATCGCAATTGGGTCTATCAACATCCCCAACAGCAGGTACAGCACCGCAAAACCCAAGAGATACGCAATGGGCGACAACTCAAGCGCCAGCATCCAGTCCGAGATATCCCCGACCAGCCCTGTATAGGTCAGGAATCGCGCAAAGATGATGCCGCCGATCACGATGATGAAGATCGTCGAGGTGGTAATCCCGGCATCCTTGAACGTGTCGACCAGGACCTTGCCGTTCAATTTTCCTTTGGCCGCGACGATCAGGAATGCGCCGAATGCACCCACGGCCCCGGCATAGGTCGGCACGAAAAAGCCCAGATAAATCCCGCCGATGACAAGTATGAACAGAAAGCTGATGCCCCAGACACCTTTAAGAGATTCCCACTTTTCGCGCCGAGAGATCACCACATCCGGGATCGGAGCAAGGTCCGGTCGCAAACGCGCCACAACATAGATGCCCAGCATATAGATGCCCGCAGACATCAACCCCGGTATCAGGCCCGCCACCAACAAGCGCGCCACCGATTGTTCCGTGATAACAGCATAGATAATCATCAGGATAGAGGGTGGAATGAGCGACGCCAGCGTACCAGAGGCTGCGATACATCCCGCGGACAGGCGTTTATCATAGCCGAACTTGGTCATTTCGGGCATGGCCATTTTGGTAAACACTGCCGCGTTCACGATGGTCGACCCACACGCGGCACCAAAGGCGGCAGAGGCGAGCGTGGTGGCCATCGCCAATCCGCCTGAAATCTTGCCAAGCCAGTTATAGGCCGCACGATACAGGTCGGTGGTTAACCCCGCTTGGGTCGCCAAAGCCCCCATTAAGATGAACAGCGGAATAACGGCGAGCGTAAACGAGTTCGTTGTTGAAAACGGTACCGTCGCCACTTGGGCAAGGGCGGCGCGTTCGTTGATGGTGATGAGAATCCCGATGAAGCCACTTAATCCCAGGGCCACACCAATGTGGACGCCCGTCGTGAGCAGAAAAAAGAGCAAGAGGGCGACGATTATCCCTGCGGTCGCTGGATCAAACATAGACCGTTACTCAACTTTCTGGAGAACGCCGAGCGGATCATTTGCGAGCCCCTCGCCGGTTTTGATGCGGATCAGATCTTCGATCAGATGCAATATGAGTTGTAGGATCATCAATGCGCAGCCAGCGGCAAGGATGAAACGGGCCGGCCACAATGGGAAGCGTATCAAACCAACTGTCGCCTCGCCGATCTGCAGTGAATACTGGGCTTCGGAAATAGCTTGGCTCAGGATGAGGCCATAAAACGCAATCGCCGCAAGGTCCGTGATGACATCCATGCCCGCACGCACGCGGGGCGGCATCTGGAAATAAACCAGTTCTACCCGAATATGAGATCGTCTGATCTGCGCATAGGCCAAAGCGCCGAACACGATCAACACCATCGTGCTTTCTGTCAGCTCGCGGGGGCCGGGTACAGGGATCAGCAACACTTGGGTGCCGACGATGTCTGCCACGCCCAGGAACATTGAAAACAGCATGCCCACGCCGCCAATAAGCAGCACGATCAGTGCAAGGCGTTCAACAATTTTTGAGATCAATTTCACGAGGAGGGGGTGCCTGTCGTCTGGTGGTCGTGGTGGGCAACTGTGCGCCCACCACTAAGGTTTAGCAATCAGTCAGCGTCGATAATCGCGCGCCAGTAGGTCGAAACCTCGTTGGCTTCATCGCCCATACCGCGTGATGTCATGTCATCGACCCAGTTTTGCAGCAGGTCAGGCGCTGCATCTTTCCATTTGGCCAGCTCCTCGGCCGGGAATGGCTTGATTGTGCCACCCGCTTCAACGATCGCGACACCAGCGGCTTCTTCTGCCGCTTCGATGTTGTCGATATAGGCGGTGCCCGCTTTTGTGGCTTCTTCTTGGATGATCGCTTGATCATCTGCCGAAATATCGCCCCAGACGTCTTCGTTGATGACGATCAGGTGGCCCGTGATAGCCATGACCGGACCACAGCTGATCGGGCCGGGTTCATACAGACGATTGGACAGGATATTGCCGCGGTTCAAGAAGGAATAGTCAAGCGACCCGCGCTGAAGCGCCTCGTAGACATCGCCAACACCAACGGAAACTGGCACGGCACCAATGGCTTCGTGTGCCTTTGGAATGTCAGCGCCGAATGACCGGATTTTCTTACCTGACAGGTTCGCCACGCTGTCACAGCCTGCGTCTTTGCCGGTTAGGTAATAGCCACCCAAGGGTTGGTGAAACAGGAATTTGACGCCGAACTTGGACAGCTCTTCTTGGAAATAAGGGATGTCCTTGTAGGCAGCCGCGGAAATTTCCATCGCCTGACGTGGTGTCTCGAACACGAACGGGATCTGATAGGCGCGCCAGTACAACAGCTGGTCAGCGTAATAGCCTGGAACAACAGACGCCATGTCGATCGCGCCGCGACCGGCCAATGTCAGAACTTCGTTGCCCGCGCCCAAACCACCTGCATAGGTGATCTCGATTGTGACGCGACCTTCTGTGCGTTCGGTTACGGCCTCGGCAAAGTCTTTTTCCGCCTGAAGAAATGCGGAGTCACCCAGATAGTGCCCCCAGCGCAGCGTAACATCCTGCGCGCTCGCGGCACCTGCGGCAAGAACTGCAGCGGCTCCGACGAGGCTGGTAAAACGGTTGAACATGAACGTCTCCCTGATTGTTTACCGCCACTTGAGGGCGGTCGTTTGGTGAACATTGAAAACCAGATTGATATCAGACTTCGGGTCTCGCGTTCACGTCAGTCGCATGTCGAGGCAATGCGCCTCGTGAATTGCGTCTTTCCGTGAACAGAATACCCCCGCACCCAACCGGTCAACTGTTGACAGTTTTGCGAACCTGACAAAGACTTGTCAACGACGACATTCGGTTTTGGGGGATTTGATTGTGACCAGCGTGCGCCAAGATGCCGGAATTGACCAGCCGCAAGCTGCCGCTGCAGAGGTTCGTCATCTGCTGGATTTGATGGCGACGCGCGCGTCCTGCCGCGACTTTGACAGCACGCTGATCGACCGTGAAACGCTCGAAGATATCGTGCGCGATGGCGTCGAAGCCCCATCATCGTGCAACCAACAAAACTGGCATTTCATCATCGTGGCCGATCCGGCCCGTAAAGCCCGCGCACGTGACATTTCCGGCGGGAACCATCACTTTTCGGAATGCTCCGCCCTCATTTATCTGTGCTTCCAAAAGGGCTGGACGCACGGCAATTTCTCGATTGTGCAGTCGGTGGCGGGGGCGTGTTATCACATGATGCTCTCGGCGCATCTGCGCGGGTTCCAGTGCATTTGGAACGCCGGCATTGGGGATCAGGTGGCATTGCGCGACATGATCGGTCTGCCCCAAACATTCGACGTGATCGGGGCGCTGGCCATCGGACGCGCGAAAAGCACTGCGCCCAAAATGAAGGCACCTCGCAGGCCTGTTCCCGAGATTTTTTCGTGGGAGCGATTCGAACGCCCCGAGGCAAGCCTGTATCCGGTCAAACCCGCAGACACATATCCGTTCTGGGACATCACCAACGCATCCAATCCATTTGCTCAGTGGAACCCTGCAAAGTGGCGCTGGGATCAGATCGCAGATTTTCGGGGGTATTCGGTGTGGGCCAAGTCTCCGCTGGCCGGAGTTTACGTCTCGCGCCGCCAGGGGGATGCACAAGACGTCGAGCAAAGGCTGATCGGGGATGTGAAACCCGGCGCGCGGGTCGTCGAAGTCATGCCATGGGGCGGGACCACGACGACTGCGCTGCTTGATCGCTTGGGGCCGGATGTGGATCTATCGGTGGTGGAGCTGTCCGCGAACAATGTGACCTTCATCAAGGAAAGATTGCAGCGCGAGGGGCATGATCTGGGCCGGGTCACATTCGACTTGATGCACGACGGCCTGCTGCCTCATGCGGACGCATCTGTTGATCTGGTGGTTCTGCCGCAGGTCCTTGAACACATGCCGGACCCTGCCGCGTTCCTGGACGAGGTTGTGCGCATTCTGGCCCCGAACGGTTGCATCGTCGCAAGCGCGCGCAATATGAACTCCGCTTACGGCGCGCTGTGGCGTGACACCGAGTCCAAAGGCCAGATTCCGAACCAAGGCCCCTTTACTCCGCTTGCGTCGACGCATGTTGCCACATGGATTGCGGACAGGTTCGAAATCGTCGAGGAATGCGGTATCGGCACCGAGGCCACAGGCGACGCTGCCGTCATAACGGGCGACGCGCGCCATCAAGGGCGGCTTTATGCCGTGCGGGCGCGCCGTGTCTGAACCTGCATCATCTCAATTCGCGGACAACAAATCGCCCGCGGCCCACGGCATCGTCCTGAAGCGCGCCATCGCGCAAGGCAAACTGACCACGCGACAAGGTATGGACGACCCGCGCGGTCATGCGTTCCCCTTCGTAGATGGAATAGCCCGCGTCGGTGCCAAGCGCGTCCTTACCCACCACCCAGTCAGCGTTCATATCCACCACGGCGATATCCGCGTCCGCACCCGGACGCAGCGCCCCTTTGGCGTTCAGGCCCATCCGCCTTGCTGGATTTTCGCTGACCAGCGGAATGAGTTTGTCCAGCGGCAGGCCGCGCTTGTGGTGTCCGTAAGTCAAGATCGCGGGCAAGAACGCATCAAGCCCCGGAAAACCCGGTTGCGCCTTCCAGATGCCGCCGTCTTTGCAACTGATCGGGCGGTGGATGTGATCGGTGGCGATGGTGTTGATGTCGCCACGCGCAATTGCGGCCCACAGCGCTTCGCGATCCTCAGCGGTGCGGAGCGGCGGGTTGACCTTGCCGACCGGGCCAATGGCACTGGTGACGTCATGGGTCAGGTAGTGGATGCAGGTTTCGATGCAGACATCCGAGCCGGCACTGCGCTGGCGCAACGCCGCGTTCAGCGCCTCCTCGGACGAGGTATGCACAGCATGGACCGGTGCCCCGGTGATACGGCCAAAATATGTGGCGCGCGACAAGGCGTCTGCCTCGATAAAGGGCGGGCGCGTGTCATTCCAAGTGGCAAGGCCACCGGTGCCGTCGGGATCTGCGGCCATCACACGGTCGCGCAAGACCCAGGCCACTTCGATGTTTTCGGGATGGGGACACAACAGCCCATTGTTGGCCGCCAGCACTTCGAGCAGACGGAACAGGAACCCGTCGTCGGTGCCGTGCAAGCCAAGGCGGGCACCCTCGTCGCCGCGAATGTTCATAAACAGTTTGGCACTTGGCGCGCCGCGCCGGATCAGGTCGGGCAATTCGACCAACTGATCTTCGGTTGCGATCACGAAATGAAAGCCGAAATCGATCCGCGCGCCGGCTTGCGTGATCTGGCACAGCTCATCGAACATAGGGCCGTAAGGGTCCGGGCTCATCACATAAGAGATAAAGCTGGTCACACCGCCTATCGCGGCGGCACCCGTTTCGCTCTTGGCGTCCTCGGGCACGCGTGGGCGGGCAATGTTCATGCCGTGGCCAAGGTGAATATGCGCATCCACCGCACCCGGCAGAACGGTCAGGCCCGTCACATCGATATCCTCGTGCGCGTCGCCCGCACCGGGTGCTGCAATGGCAGAAATCGTGCCGTCCGTGATCAGGATGTCAGCGTTTTGCAAGCCTACACCGGGCAGGAATGCAACGCCGCCTCGCAGGGCAATATCTGCTGGTTGGGTCATGGTTTTCCTCCTTCGCGTACGGCTGCACAATGACCTTGGAACGTGTGCCGTATCAACCCATTACCGATCGGCCCCGGCTGACGTGGCCGAATGGCGCGCGCGTGGCGGTCTGGGTCGTACCGAATGTGGAACACTATGAATACCTGCCCCCCGCGACCGGAGGGCGTGATCCCTGGCCCCGTACGCCGCACCCGGATGTGTTGGGGTATGGGCTGCGCGATTTTGGAAATCGAGTCGGGCTGTGGCGTATGGCCGAAGTCACCGATGATCTGGGTATCCCGCTCACTCTGTCGTTGAACCTTGCCAACTGGCTGCATTACCCCGAGATATTTGAGGCCTCAGAAGCGCGGGGATGGGATGTGATGGCCCATGGCCTTTATAACACCCGCTATCATTGGGACATGCCCGAACAAGCCGAACGCGAGGCGATTGGCGAGTGCGTCGATATCTATCGCAAACTGACCGGGCGCATGTTGCGTGGTTGGTTTTCGCCCGCTGCCACATGGACAAAGAACACGCCTGACCTCGTGGCCGAAGCGGGGATCAGTTATTATTGCGATTGGTACCACGACGATCAGCCGACCCGTATGACCGTGCGCTCAGGCGAGTTGATTACCTTGCCCTACCAAATGGATATCAACGACGCGATGGTTTGGCGGCACCATTTTGAGGCAGATGATTTTGCCCGGATGGTCATAGATCACTTTGACACGCTCTGGCGCGAGGGGGCAGATCAAGGGCGCGTGGTCTGCATCGCGCTGCATCCCTACATCATGGGCCAGCCCCACCGCATCCGCGCGTTGGAACGTGCCCTGCGTTATGTGGCCACTCACGACGACGTCTGGATGGCCACCGGGGCACAGATCGCGGATTGGTATCTGTCGGATCAGTGGAGGACTGCCGCATGAGTATTTCGGCAGGCATGGACCACGATCTGTACCCATATCGATCTGAGCCCGCGCGCGCGCCGCTTACCTTTCCGAACGCAGCCAATGTGGCGTTTGCACCCATCGTGTACCTTGAACACTGGCCGGAAATGGCGACGAAAGATGGCTACGCCGATCCGCGCGTTCGCGACCCTTATGGTGCGTTTCAACCGGATTACCGCACGCATACGTGGCGCGAATATGGCAACAGGATCGGGATATTTCGCATTTTCGAAGCGCTTGACCGATACGGTATGACAGCGACCCTTGCCGTCAATGCCTCTGCAGCGCGGCGCTATCCGGTGTTGATAGATCAGGCGTTGTCGCGTGGGTGGGACATTGCAGCACACGGGGATGTGGCCGATGCCATGGTCACGTCGCGTATGTCTGAACCGGATGAGGCTGCCTTGATCGAAACCTGCCTCGACACGCTCCAATCCGTCACGGGAACCCGCCCAACGGGCTGGATCGCGCAGGATTTTGGCGAAAGCACACGGTCGGCGGGGTTACTGGCGCGTGCGGGTATTGAGTGGACTGCCAGCTGGCCGAATGACGATCAACCCTATTGGGTATCAACAACGCCGCCCATGGTCAGCGTGCCGCAAATGTCGGAACTTGATGATGTGGAATGCCTGTGGCATCGGCGCGTGGCGACGCCGCGTTGGCCAGAGATGATTGAGGACGCAATGCAGGTTTTGGCGGGTGAAACGGGCCGCGTGGCTGTCATTGGCTTACATCCATGGCTTTTTGGCATGCCACACCGTATTCGATACCTCGACGATGGATTGCGCAGAGTCGGCCAGATCGACGGAGTATGGTCAACGACAGTTGGCCAGATAGCGGCACATTTCAGGTCACAATGGCCGTTGGAGGACCAGTTTTGAACGATTCAATCGGATCAGAGCGGCTTGTTGCACAAAACCTTTCCGGCCTCGCGCTTGAACGGCTCGAACGGGCGATCATGGAAGGCGAACTTGGCCCCGGTGAGCGGTTGAGCGAAAGCGGTCTGGCGCGCCGGTTCGGCATTTCACGTGGCCCCCTGCGCGAGGCCATTGGCCAGCTGGAAGGGCGCAAATTGGTCACGCGTATCAGCAATCAGGGTGCGCGCGTCGTGTCCCTGTCCAAACAGGATTTGCTGGACCTGCTCGTGGTCCGCGAAAGCCTTGAGGGGATGGCGTGCCGACTGGCCAGCCAGAATATGATTGAGGGCGATCTTGTTCGGCTCGAAAACATGCTGGCGACCCACGAAAAGGCGGATGCGATGCGCGAAGGGCGCGGATATTTCCAAGGGCCGGGGGATGGTGATTTCCATCAGGTCATTCTGGCGGCCTGCGGGAATGCGCGACTGAACGGGATGTTGGGGGACGAACTGTATTCGTTGCTGCGTCTGTATCGGCACCGCCTGTCGATGCGACCGGGCCGCCCGGCCGAAGCGCTGACAGAACACAAACGGATTGTCGCGGCCTTGCGCGCGCGCGATCCCGACGCATCCGAGGACGCGATGCGCGCACATTTGCGCAGCAGCCGATCCTCGGTCGAGGATTGGGTGACTGACGAGGAGTTTCGCACATGACGGGCACATTGGCCGAGCGCCGCAAAGGGTTCCGCGCCCGGATGGCGCGTCGTGACGCAATGATCCTGCCCGGTGCTGGCAACGCGCTCACGGCGCGTGTTATCGCTGATCAGGGATTTGATGCGATTTATGTCACCGGGGCCGGGATCGCCAATACCTATCTTGGGGCACCTGACATCGGCCTTGTTACCCTGACAGAACTGGCAGGCACAGTATCTGCCATCGCCGAAATCACCGACTTGCCACTGGTTGTCGATATCGACACTGGATTTGGCAATGCCATCAATGCCCAACGCACGGTGCGCATGATCGAACGTGCCGGTGCGGCCGCGCTGCAAATCGAAGATCAGGTGTTTCCCAAGAAATGCGGGCATTTCGCAGGCAAAGCCGTCATTCCGCTGGCAGAGGCGGTATCAAAGGTCAAAGCAGCAGTGGATGCGCGCGACGATCCCAACACGATGATCATCGCCCGCACAGACGCCCGCGCGCTTGAGGGCCTAGAGTCCGCATTGGACCGCGCCGAGGCCTTTATTGAGGCGGGGGCCGACATGACCTTTGTTGAGGCACCTACATCTATTGACGAAATGCGCGTCATCACGGCCCGGCTGAGTGTGCCACAGGTCGCCAATATGGTGGTCGGCGGTAAAACCCCGCTGATGCCACAGGCGGAATTGGCCGATCTCGGCTTTTCCGCGGTGCTTTATGCAAACACGCCGTTGCAAGCGGCCATGCGCGCGATGAGCGAAGTCTTGGGCGCGCTAAAGGCGGATGGCGATGTTGGCAGCGTAATTGACAGGCTTGCCGATTTCTCTGAACGCCAACGCCTTGTGGACAAGGATGGCTATGATGCGCTCGAGGCGCGCTATAGGCTCGATTGAGCCAGCACCGCACCAAGGGCCATCGCAACGGCAGCTTGGGTGGGATCAACAACCGGGCGACCCAGTGCATTTTCCAGCTTTGCGCGATGGGCCGACAGCCCGGCACACCCTAAAACGATGACATCTGCATGGTCCTGCTGCGCCAACACTTCTGACACAGACAGAAGCCGCGCAAATGTTCCCGCACCCGATGCCGTTTCTGCCACGGACATGTTCAGCGGACGTTCAGCGACCATACGGTCCAAAACCCCCATACGGCGCAAGTATTTGCGGTGCCGCAAAATGGATCGTTCAGAGATTGCGATGACGCCAATCCGGTCGCCGCGCGCCATTGCGGTCAAAAACCCGCTTTCTTGCATGCCAAATACCGGGGCAGTCGTTGCTTCGCGCGCGGCGTCGATGCCGGGATCTGAATAACAGGCGATCACGACCGCAGCCGCATCTGTGCGCTCAGATATCACCTGCAACAGGGGCGGGACGGCGGCATCGCTGTCAGCTTGGCTTTCTATGCCGAATGGCCCCTGATCCACTGTCAGGCATTCGATTGCAGGGCCACCAGTCATCCGAAACGGGGCCATCGCCGCATCAAGCCCAGCAGTCACGGCGGGATTGGAGTTTGGATTGATGACAAGGATCGGACCACTCATGGCAGGTTCGCCCCAAAGTTCTGTGCCGGATCAAGTTCGGGCACGTGCTGTCCGGGATGCCCGGTCAGATCAATTGGCGCGCGTTTGATGAACTGGCCCGAACCGGGCTGTGCAACCAACTTGCCATCATCCACGATACGGCGGCCACGGCCCAGCACGGTCACTGGCCAGCCGGTCACCTCAATGCCCGCAAACGGATTGTAATCCATCGCGTCATGCATTTTGCCTGCGATGCGGGTTTCATTCGGATTCCAAATTGCGATATCGGCGTCGGCCCCAATCGAAAGCGTGCCTTTGCGGGGCAGCATTCCGTAAATGCGTGCCGCGTTGGTCGATGACAGAGCGACAAACTGATTGAGGGAAATGCGCCCTTTGGTGACACCTTCGGAAAACAGAAGCGGCAGACGCATTTCTATGCCCGGCATGCCGTTGGCGATTTGGCGAAAGTTCACATCCCGCCCGGCGCGGAATTTTCCGGTATCGTCATAGCGGTAAGGCGCGTGATCGGATGACACAAGCGACAGCGACCCGCCCTGCACGTGCTGCCACAACACGGTTTGGGTCGGTGTATCGCGCAACGGGGGCGAGCAAATGAATTTCGCACCTTCCATGCCCGGCTTATCAATATCGTCGCGTGTCAAAAACAAGTATTGAGGGCAAGTTTCAGCCCAGACCTGCCCGCCCTTTGCCCGCGCATCTGCGACCAGTTGGGCACCTACGGGTGTCGATACATGCACGATGAAAAGCGGTGCTTGGGCCAATCGGGCCAGAGAGATCGCGCGATTTATCGCCTCTTCTTCGGCCAGTCCGGGGCGCGAGGGTGCGTGATAGCGGGGGGCAACATTGCCCCCATCCACCATTTTGCGCGCCATCCAATCAAGCATGTCGTGGTTTTCGGCATGAACCATGGTCAACGCGCCGTGCTTGCCTGCGACAGACAAAATATCAAGAAATTGGGCGTCCGATACCCGCGTGGCATAGGTCATGAAAACCTTGAACGAGGTAACGCCCTTGGCGAAGACCTCGGGCAGTTCGGCCAACACAGCATCTGTCGGATCGGTCAGGATCAGGTGATAGGACCAATCCAAAACAGATTTGGGTTCGGCGCGTGCGTCGTAGGTTTGCAACGTGTCCGCAAGGCTTTGGCCCGTTTTTTGCGCCGCAAAGGGGACAAAACTGGAATTGCCACCAAAGGCTGCCGAGATCGAGCCACTTTCGTAATCATCCGACGTCATGACGCCCATGCCGCTTTCTTGGGCAATATGGCAGTGCGCTTCGATGCCGCCCGGCATCACAATGCGGTCTGTTGCGTCGATCACGTCAGCGGCGTCTGTCACAGCCTCTGAAATTGTTGCGATCCGTCCGTCACGGATGCCGATATCGGCGCGAAAGGTTTCGGTGGCAGTGGCCAGCAAGCCGCCCCTGATGGCAAGGTCATGTGCCATGGCTTATCCTTTCGTCCCGTCGGGATAGATGACGCCGGTTTGACTTGCGATCCGCCCATAATGTTCGATCCTGCGATGGCGTTTGAAATCAAACACCGACGCTTTGCCGAATTTCGTGGCATCCATATCGCAGGCTTGTACCAGCAACTCGTCGCCGTCAGTCTGCGCCTTTTGCATGATGACCCCATCGGGGGACACGATGACGCTGCCACCATTAAGCGGGTGTCCGTCCTCGTCCCCGGCTTTGGCCACGGCCACGACCCATGTAGAGTTCTGGTATGCGCCTGCCTGTACCGACAGGTCAGAATGGAACCCGCGCAGCTCTGCGGTTTCGTTCGCGTTTTGTGAATTGCCCGAGGGGGTATTGTACCCGAGAACGATCAGTTCAACCCCCTGCAATCCCATCTCGCGGTAGGCTTCGGGCCAGCGGCGGTCGTTGCAGATTAGCATTCCCATCCATGTGTCCATGTTGCGAAACACCGGAAAACCCAGATCACCGGGTTCGAAATAGCGTTTTTCCAGATGCTGAAAGCTGCGGTCAGGGTCAAATTCGTCGTGTCCGGGCAGATGAATTTTGCGGTACTTGCCGACGATATTGGCCTGAGTGTCAGTCATGATCTGGGTGTTGAAATGATGCCCATCTGGCGTCAGTTCGGCGTACCCGAGCGAGATTGCGATACCATAGCTGCGCGCGCGATCAAACAGCGGCTGAGTGGCAGCATTTGGCATCTCCGCTTCAAACCACGTATCCACCTCTGCCTGATCTTCGAAGTACCAGCGTGGGAAAAATGTAGTCAGGCAAAGTTCGGGAAAAATCACCAGTGTACAGCCCGCCGCATCAGCCTGATCCAGCAACGCAATCATCCGCGCCACCACCTCTTGGCGGGTATCAGCGCGTTGAATGGGGCCCATTTGGGCGGCACCAATGACGATCTCTCTCATGACGGGTCACCTTTCTAGATTTGGTTAGCGGGGCGCGTGCGCCATTTCCTGAAACAGCGGCTGAACGCTCGGTGCGACGGCGATATCCATCACCCTGTCCCAGATGCGGATTGCCGCATCTTCACGCCAAAGCCGGGTTGCCAGCGATAGGTATTTCTCGCGTATTTCGATGGCCGGATAGGGATCAGACCAGTCGCCCCGGTTGGTTTCGGTTGCGGCATGCAGTACCTGCCCTGACTTCAGTGTCACGGTGATGCGTGCAGGGCGTTTGTGGGGCAAGAGCGCGGTCATATTGGAGTCTTCGACGACTTCAACCCGTTGCGCCAAAGCCAGAATTGCAGGGTTCTCGACGTTTTCCATGGTAAAGCTGTCAACTCCAGTCGCGCCGTTGACCAGTGCCGTTGCCATCGCAAAGGGGACGGAAAACTTGGCCGCCAACACGTTCTTTGGGGCAGGGTTATCCAGTTCGACAGCCAGTGAATACGTCTCGACGCGCACGCTTTGAACAGCGGTGTAATCAAGGTCCGTGCCCTCTGCGCGCAAACTGGCCAGCGCATCCAAAGCGGCATGATTGTAGCGACAACAAGAGTGCATTTTGAAATAGTTGCGGCTGACTTCCCAGTCTTCGCCCAGCCCTTTGGCAAACGCTTGTGTGTCGAATGTGTCGGACACCACATGCCCGAATACCTGCGCCACCCCGTCGTGATCCCCGGTATAGCCACAGGCGATCATGTCCCCCGCGAGAATGCCCATCTGACCGGACACCCCTGCAAAAACGTTTCGCACGGTTCCACCCTCAAGCATGGTGCGCCGGGATGTGGACAGACCAAGGCTTGCGGACAGGCTGATGGCGTGACGCATTTGATCGCGCGAGGCACCTTGCAAACGCGCAACTGCGGTTGCAGCACATATTGCCCCCCACGTGCCGTGCGGATGCATCGAGGGGCGCAGTTGCGTTGCGATCCCAACGCGCGCTCCGACATCGTATCCTACGGCAATTGCGGCCAGCAAATCCGCGCCGCTGACATCGCCCTGTGCCGCTGTGGCCGCAAGCGCGGCAGGGGCTGTGTGCATGCCGGGATGGCCTTTGCAAAACTGGTTGCCCTCGTCCATTTCCAGGGTCGTTCCGGCTGTGCCATTTAACAGGGCCGCCGTGCCGGCCGATCGCGTGTGCGATGTGCCAATCAGCAGGGCAGGGCCGCTGCCTTGTTGCCGTGCGGCCAGTGCCGCCACGTCGGGTTCCGCTGCCCCGCCAACCATCGCACCAATGCAGTCGGCCAGGATCAGGGCAGTGCGTTCGAACACTTCGGGCGAAATTTGCGCGTTTTCCGTTTCAGCTGCAAAACGAGCCACATGCCCCAAACTGTCCATCGCTTGCCCTGCCTTTGATTTCCTGATTGCTTGTCAGACTAGGCGCGCGGTGTGCGGACCTGCAAGCAATTAGGAGACTGATGTCATGAAACGCGTTTTGGTGATTGTCCCGTTCCCCATGAGCGAGGAAAACCGCGATCAACGTCGTGCGCAACTGCAATCGGTCGAGTTGGGCCCTGGCATTGAGTTTGTATTTGAATCCGTGCGCGTCGCTCCGCGCAACTACGTCAGTGCGTCTGATATGGCGCTCGCCGAATTCGGCGCGCTTGAGGCGGGGTTAAAGGCCGAGGCACGCGGCTTTGATGCGGTGTGTATCGACACAATGTCTGACAGTGGCATGGCAGGGCTGCGATCTGAACTGTCGATCCCCGTGATTGGGCCGGGGCGCGCATCGGTGTTGATGGCCATGATGCTGGGTCACAGGTTTTCGATCATTGCGATGTGGCCGCACTGGCAACATCTGTACCGCAAGACCATGAGTGAATTGGGGGTAACGCAGCATTGCGCCTCAGTGCGCTGGATCGATGCGACGCCCGACAACCAAGCGCTGATGGCGGGCAAGGAAAGCGACGTGTTCCCCGCCCTTGAGGCCGTTGCCCGCCGCTGTATCGAAGAGGACGGTGCAGATGTCATTTTGCTGGGGTCCACCACAATGCATCAAGCGCATGCCTATCTGGCCGAACGGTTGCCCGTTCCGGTCGTGAACCCCGGGCCGCTCACCTATAAATTGGCAGAGACTGTTCTGGGGCTTGGCTTGACGCACAGTCGAACCGCCTATCCCAGCACGCTTGCGCCGCGCCGAGACGTTATTCATGCCATGCTGGATGCAGCCGAAGAGCACGATAAATTACAATCTTAACTTGCCATAATGATATATAGTTATATCATTAGTCGCATGATCGAACTGTATCCCTTGACTGCGACATGAGTCGCGCTGCCGTTTCCGCAGATGGTAATTTGGCCGTGCTCGATGATGCGTCGCACGTGCCGCTGTATCAGCAGTTGGTGTTGCAGCTTCAAAATCGGATTGGCAGCGGTGAATTCGGACCCGGTGCCGTCGTACCGGGCGAGTTCGACCTGTCGCGAGATTACGGTGTGTCGCGCATTACCGCCAAGCGGGCCCTTGATGAACTGGCAGAGGCCGGGCTGGTCAAACGTGAACGCGGGCGGGGAACGCGTGTGTTGGAACGCGCAGGTCCTGCCGCGGTGCGCACGTCGATCGACGGATGGTTAGAGAACGTCAGCCAGATGGAGCGCGCAACTGAAGTGCAGCTTTTGTCTTGCGAGTATCAAAGTGCGAGTGCGGATATCGCCAAGGTTTTGGAGTTGAGCGATGGGGCGGATGTGCAGCGCTCCGTACGCGTGCGCACGCTGGATGGTGTGCCGATGTCCTATCTGGTGTGCTTTCTGCCGGGTGCAATCGGTCGCGGGTTTGCCCCCGACGATCTGCGCAAGACAGCGCTGTTGACCCTGTTGGAGCAGTCGGGCCATAAAATTGCCTCGGCCCGCCAGACCGTTTCCGCGACTTTGGCCGCGCCCGAGACGGCCCAAGCGCTTCAAATCCATGCGGGTGCCCCGCTGTTGGAAGTGCGGCGGATCACCCGTAGTGCCGATGATCGCGTCGTGCAGTACATTCGCGCTTTGTACCGCCCGGAACTTTATCACATCGAGATGTCCATGACCCGCAAGGTAGGGCCAGATGGCCCGCTGTGGTCGGCAGAGGAGGGCGCGACGCCATGAAACAGACCTTGGCCCAAAAGATTATCGCGCGTGCTGCAGGGCGCGATCATGTCACGCCCGGAGAAGTTGTCACCGCGCAAGTCGATCTGGCCATGATCCACGATTCAGGTGGGCCGCGCCGCGTAGCGCCGATCCTAAAGGATTTGGGTGTGGGCTTGTGGGACAAGGACAAAGTGTTTTTGGTGTCTGACCATTTCGTGCCCGGTGATACAGAAGAAGGCGCATCCATCCTTGCGCTGACCCGCAGTTGGGCGCGCGACACCGGGGTGCGGTTCTTGGATGGGCAGGGCATCTGCCACGTTGTACTGCCCGAAAGCGGGCAGCTTCAGCCGGGCATGTTTGTAGTGGGCGGCGACAGCCATTCCCCGACAGGTGGTGCGATGGGTGCATTCATGTTCGGAATCGGCGCGACCGAGATGGCAGGCGTGCTTGCGACGGGCGAAATCTGGATAAAGGTTCCCGAAACCATCCGGATCGAATGGACGGGCAGGTTGGGTGATGGCCTGATGGCCAAAGATATCATGCTGGCCTTGTGTGGCCGTCTGGGAATGGACGGCGGCAAGTATCAGGCCGTCGAATACACCGGGGACGCGATCCAGGTGCTATCGATGCAAGAGCGTATGACGCTGGCTAACATGGCGGCGGAACTGGGTGGTCAGACCGGGCTTGTTGCCCCTGACGAGGTCACGGCCGCCTTTCTGCGTGATGTCGGCGGGACGGTGCCGGATTTGACTGATTTGCATACGGATGATGGGGCACATGTGCTTGAGCATCACACATTCGATGCTTCTGCTCTGGCCCCCCAAGTGGCCGCGCCCCATTCCCCCGCTAATGCGATGCCAGCGATGGACGCAGGCAAGGCTGCTGTAAGCGTGGCCTATGTCGGTGCCTGCACGGGCGCAAAATACGAAGACCTTCACGCAGCGGCGCGGATACTCAAAGGGCGCAAATTGGCAGCAGGGGTCGAACTACTGGTCGCCCCATCCTCAAAACGGGATCAGGATCGCGCGGCCCAAGATGGCATTATGGCCGTGTTCGAGGACGCAGGTGCCAAGGTGCTGCCAAATGCATGCGGGATCTGCGCGGGCTATGGAACGCACAGGCTGGGGGCGGATGTGACATGCATTTCGTCCACGGCGCGCAATTTCAAGGGGCGGATGGGCGATGCGTCGTCCCAAGTCTGGCTTGGCTCGCCTTTGACCGTCGCGGCGACGGCTGTTGCAGGGCACATCGTTGATCCACGCGAGATGCTGTCATGACGGGGCGCATTTTCCTGTTGGGTGACGATATCGACACCGATCAACTGGCCCCGGGTCAATACATGCGCGGCGGGATCGAGGCGATTGCCACCCACTGCCTTGAAGCGACGCGGCCGGACTTTGCCCAAACCGTACAGCCCGGCGATATCGTTGTCGCAGGACGCAACTTTGGGGCAGGATCGTCGCGCGAACAGGCTGCAGAGGCCCTGCGCCACCTTCAGGTCGCTGGTGTGGTTGCGCTGTCTTTCGCAGGCATTTTCTATCGCAATGCCGTCAATCTTGGCCTGCCTGTCCTTATCGCGCCATCGCTTGAGAATGTGGCAGACGGGGATGCTGCGGCGCTCGACGCTGAGGGCGGTATTTTGAAGCTTTTGGCGAAAGGCATCGACGTCCCGCTTGAACCGATGCCCGAAAATCTGCGCGTGATCATCAACAACGGGGGCCTCGTGCCTCACCTGAAAAAACGCTTTGCGGCGGAACACAAAGGAACTGCCGAATGACATTGAAAGCCCTTCTGAACGGGCCCGACATCTTGCTCGCACCGGGTGTGTGTGACGCGCTGACCGCGTTGATCGCCGAGCAGTCCCAAGCCAAGTCGATCTATCTGTCCGGTGCAGGCATTGCCTATACCCGGTTCGGACGGCCCGATATTGGCCTCGTGTCCATGGCCGAAGTGGCCGACACGATTGCCCTGATCCGCGACCGTGTTTCATTGCCCTTGATCGTCGACGCCGACAACGGGTTCGGCAATGCGCTGAACGTGCAACGCACAATGCGTGTGTTTGAGCGGGCCGGGGCCAATGCGCTGCAACTTGAGGACCAGACCATGCCCAAACGCTGCGGGCATCTGGACGGCAAAACATTGATCCCCGCCGCCGAGATGGCTGGCAAAGTGCGCGCCGCTGCAGATGCGCGCGCCAGCGACGAAACCCTGATTATCGCGCGCACCGATGCAATCGCAGTCGAAGGGTTCGATGCCGCGCTGGACCGCGCCGAGCAGTATGTCGATGCCGGAGCCGATGTGCTGTTTATCGAAGCCCCCCAGGATCGCACCCAGCTCGAAGCGATAGCAACGCGCTTTGTGGGCCGGATCCCGCTGATGGCCAATATGGTCGAAGGTGGCAAGACGCCCATCCACGGCACCGAAGATTTGCAAACTTTGGGGTTTTCGCTGGTGATTTTTCCCGGCGGAGTCGTGCGCGCCTTGGCCAAAACCGCAGGCGATTATTATCGGGGTCTGGTTTCAACAGGCTCCAACGAAGGGTTCAAAGACAGAATGTTTGATTTTTCCGGCCTCAACGAGGTCATCGGAACAGACGCAATGCTGAAGCAGGGAAATTCCTATGGAGATTGATCCAGTCACACTTGCGATCCTCAAGGGTCGTTTCGAGCAAATCGCAGATGAGATGGATGCAACCCTCTTCCGCTCGGCTTTTAACCCCATCATCGCCGAAGCGCATGACGCGAGCCACGGCCTTTATGATGCGCAAACTGGTGACACATTGGTGCAGGGCAAATCCGGCCTACCGATTTTTGTCGGTGTGATGGCCTTTGCGGTCAAAGCCGTGATCAAGAAAGCTGCCAGTCAAGGCGGCCCGAACGAAGGTGATGTATGGATTTTCAACGATCCATATGACGGTGGCACGCACTTGTCTGATTTTCGTCTGGTCAAACCCGTGTTCCGCGATGGCGAAGTGTTTTGTTACCTAGCGTCTGTCGGCCATTGGCATGACGTTGGTGGGAATGTGCCCGGCAATTATAACCCCGCAGCGACAGAGTGCTTTCAAGAGGGCATGCTGATCCCGCCCGTCAAACTGTATGACAAGGGCGACTTCCGTCAGGATGTGGTTGATATTCTGTCGGCCAATTCGCGCCAGCCCATGTCGCTCTATGGCGATTTGAACGGACAGATCAACGCAATGGATTTGGGTGAAAAACGCCTGATTGCCTTGTTGGACGAATACGGTGTGCCCACAGCGCGCGACGCCCTTGCGGCACTCAAAGCGCGCGCAGCCACGATGATGCGCGCCCAAATCTCCAATCTGCCCTCTGGCACCATCTCGGCCGAGGATTGGCTGGACAATGACGGGATCAACGATGTCCCGCTCAAGATCGCGCTTGATATGACGATTGAGGGTGACAAGATGATCCTTGATTTCACCCGGTCATCCCCGGCGTGCATGGGGCCTGTGAACATTTCGCGCGCGACGACGATCGCGGCGTGCTACGTCGCGCTTAAGCACATATTTGGTGACGTGCCAGCAAATGCGGGCGTTCTGGAGCCGGTCGAATTTCGCATCGACGAGGATTCGCTGTTGTCGGTCAAAGCGCCCAAACCCGTGGGCGGTTATACCGAAACCATTCTGCGCCTTATCGATGTTGTCTTTCAGGCTGTTGCCCAAGTCGCGCCGAAATCTGCAATGGCCTGTGCCTATGGCACGATCAATGCGCTGTCGCTGGCGGGGCACCGTGCCAATGGCGCGCGCTGGGTGATGTTTTCGTTTTTTGGTGGTGGGCATGGCGCGCACGGGACGGGCGATGGTCTGAACCACGGCAATGCGCCGATTTCCACGGCGACAATTCCGCCATTGGAAATCCTGGAATCCGCATATCCCGTTCGCTTTACCAAATGGGCCTTGCGATCTGATTCCGGTGGTGCGGGTCTGTATCGTGGCGGTCTGGGCGCGATTTACGAGATATCATTGCTCGAGAAAGAGGCTGATGTGTTCTTGTTCGGTGAGCGCGGCAAGGTGGCACCGCGCGGGATCGTGGGGGGCGGCGATGCGGCCACCAACCAGTTCTTTTATGAACAAGCGGACGGGGAACATACCCCGCCAATGGTGTCGAAAATGGTCGGCATCCATATCGAGAACGGGCAGTACGTCCGCCTTGAGACACCCGGTGGGGGCGGGTACGGCAATGCGCTGTCGCGTGATCCCGAAACCGTGCGGGCCGATGTGATCGAAGGCTATGTCAGCGTCGATGCGGCGCGGCAGTCTTATGGCGTCGTGATTTCCGCAGACGGAACGATAGACGAGGGCGCGACAGCGACCCTCCGCAAGGAGCGCGCAGCATGAGCGGTACAATCGTAATCGGCGTTGATGTGGGCGGCACGTTCACGGACGTCTTTGTTTTCAATGAGGCAACGGGACAAGTCGAAACCACCAAGGTTCCGTCGACACGCGGCGATCAGTCCAAGGGGTTCATCGAGGGAATATCGCGCAAAGTTGCCGACTTTGATGATATCCGTACGGTCGTGCATGGAACCACAGTTGGCACCAATGCGCTGCTTGAGCGTAAGGGCGCGCGCACCGGTATTATCACGACCGAAGGATTTCGCGATGTGCTTGAAATGCGCCGCCGCGACCGCCCCACCACATGGGGGCTGCGCGGTGCGTTTGATCCTGTGGTTGATCGCCCTGACAGGCTTGAAGTCGGTGAACGGGTCCTGGCGGATGGCACGGTTTTGCAGGCGGTCGATCCTGAACAGGTCAAAACGCAGGCCCGCGCACTGGCCGAAGCGGGATGCGAGGCCGTATGCGTGTTCTTTATCAACGGCTACGCAAATGCAGAAAACGAACGCATTGCGGTAGAGGCTGTGCGCAGTGTTTGGCCCACAGATTATGTGACGGCCGCCACCGAAATCCTGCCGGAAATCCGCGAATTCGAACGTCTGTCGACTGCAACGTTGAACGCATATTTGCAGCCTGTTGTGTCATCATACCTTGATCGACTGGAACAGGGACTGGACGCCAAGGGGTTCGATGGCGAATTGTTGATTGTTCAATCCAATGGCGGCGTCATGGGCGTTGGCACAGCCAAGGATTTCCCGGTACGCACAGCCCTGTCCGGCCCGGCGGCCGGCGTTATTGCGGCTCAAGCGATTGCGGAGGCCGCCGGTTTTGCGAACATCGTGACGTGCGACATGGGCGGCACATCCTTTGATGTCTCGCTTGTCGCCGAAGGGGCGGCCGCACTCGCGCCACAAACCTCGATTGATTTTGGCATGGTTGTGCGCACGCCGATGATCGAAATCACCACGATTGGTGCAGGCGGCGGCTCGATTGCCGGTGTCGATGCCAGTGGGTTGCTGACTGTGGGGCCGGAATCTGCAGGCTCTGACCCCGGACCGGTGTGTTATGGCCTTGGCAATACGCGCCCGACCGTGACGGACGCAAATCTGATCCTTGGTCGGATCAACCCGGACCGTCCCATTGGTGGCAAGCTGGACCGGCTCGACATTGATGCGGCCCGTGAGGCGATCAAAGCGAACGTGTCCGACCCTCTGGGCCTGACCGTAGAGGCCGCCGCCGAGGCGATCTTGCGGTTGGCCAATGCCAAAATGGCTGGGGCGATCCGGTTGGTGTCGATCGAAAAGGGGCATGACCCTTCCAAATTTGCCGCAATGCCCTTTGGGGGTGGTGGATCACTGCACACGGGCGCTTTGATCAAGGAAGTGGGCCTTGGGTCTGCCCTTGTGCCGCGCTTTCCCGGCGTGACATCTGCCTTGGGCTGTGTCGTGGCAGACATGCGCCATGACCGCGTTCAGACAGTGAACCGTCTTTTGTCGGATATTGATGCAGTCGCCCTTGGGAATGACCTGCAAAACGTGGCGGACGCCACTGAACGCGTCGTAACATCGGCGGGTGCTGCTTTTGCGCGCATTGATCGGGTGTTTGAATTCGACATGCTGTATCTGGGGCAGACCCACACAGTCGCTGTCGCCGTCGATCCATCAGGTGGTCTGACGACGGAAGCGATCCAGACATCGTTTAACGCCGCCTACGGCGCGGCCTATGGGCGACTGTTGGATGGTATTCCCGTGCGGGTCATGAATTACCGGGTGACCGTCATTGGCCGCCGCCCTGCCTTTGACATGACTGCATTTGCCCCCAAAGACGGCAAGTCCGCACAAGACTGCAAGATCGGCACACGCACCGTCTGGGCCGAAGGCGCATTTCACGAGGCGGGTCTTTATGATCGCCTGTCGCTGGCTGTCGGCGAACATGTGGCAGGACCTGCGATCCTGGAACAACCTGACACGACCATCTTTGTCGATCCGGGCCTTGTGGCTACAGTCGATGCGTTTGGAAACCTTGTTATCCGCCCGGAGGCATAAGTATGGAATTTGATCTGATCCCGGCCAAGACGGGCCTTTTGATTGTCGATCTGCAAAACGACTTTTTGCACCCAAATGGGGCCTACGCGCGCGGTGGGCAAACCGCAGAGGCCATTGCAGCGCTGCCAGAACGTGTGCTGCCAGTTGCCAATGCGCTGCGCGACAAAGGGGGCTGGATCGTATCGACACAGTTCACTTTGGTTCCCGGCAAAGGCGGAGAGCCGTTCATCGCGCCCCATCTGAAATCAATCCGTCCCTTTCTGGGCAAAGGTGACTTTGCACCCGGAGAATGGGGGCATTCACTGGTTGAAGAGTTGAAGCCTGCCGATCTGACTGTGGAAAAGGTCGCCTATTCCGCGTTTTTCCAGACGCGGATGGAATTCAGCCTGCGCAAGGCTGGGATCGACACCCTGTTTGTGTGCGGGATCGTGACCAACGGGGGTGTCGCATCGACCGTGCGCTCGGCGCATGTGCGGGACTTTAAAACGATGGTCTTGTCAGATGGATGCGCTGCGTTTTCGCAGACCACCCACGACACTGCGATTGCGGATCTGGCGACCGTTGGCAAGGTGCTGACATGTGCTGAGGCGCAAACCATGATCGAGGCCGCATAATGCCGACAATCAGCCACGACACGCCAAACCCGGACGTCACAACGGATGTTTTGATCATCGGGGCAGGGGCCTCGGGCCTGACAGCAGCATTGGCCGCAGCCCAAGACGGTGCCGCGGTCGTGGTCCTTGAACGCGATGCATCGCCATCCGGCTCCACGTCTATGTCATCGGGGTTTGTGCCAGCCCCCGACACGCGGTTTCAACATGCCATTGGCGTGAATGACGACACAGCAGACCTGTTCTGCGCGGACATAATGGCCAAATCCTATGGCCAATCTGACCCGCGTCTGGCGCGGCTGGCTGCGGATACGATCGGCCCGGCGATGGAATGGCTGGCTGATGCGGGCAACGTTGAATGGCATGTGCTTGATGATTTCCTCTATCCTGGACATGCCCGCCATCGCATGCATGCGGTGCCCGAAAAAACCGGTGCCGCGTTAGAGGCGCGTTTGCTGGCTGCCGCTGCCGAAGCTGATATCGCCGTGGTCACCGAAGCCTTGGCCGAGACACTGTATGTGGATGCATCCGGCAACGCGGTGGCCGTCGCAGCCTCGCGCCCGGATGGGTCCATTGAGGTGATTGGATGCAAAACCCTGATCCTTGCCTGCAACGGGTATGGTGGCAATGCGGACATGGTCGCCGAACATATCCCACAAATCGCTGACGGTGCATATTACGGGCATGCGGGAAACACGGGTCACGCTGTGTCTTGGGGGCAGGCCCTTGGGGCCGCGTTGAAACACCTGTCTGGCTATCAAGGCCACGGATCTCTCGCGCATCCCCATGGCATCCTGATTTCCTGGGCATTGATGATGCAAGGGGCGGTGCAGGTGAACACAGAGGGGCGTCGATTTTCCAACGAAATGGGCGGATATTCCGAACAGGCGGTCAAGGTGATCGCGCAACCCGACGGTGTTGCATGGAACATCTTTGATCAGGCGCGCCACGATTTTGCAGTGGCCGGATTTCCCGACTACCGCGAGGCGGTAGAGGCCGGTGCCATCCGTTCGGGCGCGACTGCTGCCGAGCTTGCCCGCGCAACGGAGCTGCCTGCGGATGCGCTGGCTGAAACGATTGCCTCTGTGCAATCCTTGGCAAATGGTGCGGGTACGGACCCGTTCGGGCGCGATTTTACCGATACCGAAGCGCTGTCAGGCACACTTTATGCTGTTCAGGTCACGGGCGCGCTGTTTCACACCCAAGGCGGGTTGGTCATTGCCGATGATGCCCGCGTGATGCGCGATGACGGGACGTGTTTTCCAAACCTCTACGCCTCTGGTGGTGCGGCCTGTGGCGTGTCCGGTCCGGCGGTCGAAGGGTATCTTTCTGGCAACGGTCTGTTGACGGCTATTGCGTTTGGATATCTGGCTGGTCGCAATGCGGCGGCGCAAGTGGTGACAGATCGCTGAGGGTGGCCAACACCAGATTGGAAAAGCATGCTAAATGCCGCGTGGCATCAAGTAACGCTTGCCGTCGGCGTAGTTTATGGTCACCGTACTGTAGGGACTGTGCACTGTTTTGCGCATTCTATGAAGTCATATTTTTGAAAGAACAATTGTCCAAATGCCAAAGTATAAATTTAGCCGGACGTTCTCGCCAAAAATCAAAACTTCAGACCGCAAATGGATTTAGGTCGAAACACAACTCATAGAATTTGAAGTGAACTTTTCAGCAGACTCTGAGGTCAACAACAACGCCCTCTTTCTTGAATTGGACGCAGCCTATGAGGCGCTGTGTAAGGTCGCGGATCGTTGGTTTCAGAAGGGCGTCGATGTGCTTAGCACAAAGATGCACAATCTCAAGGCGAAGCAAGCCATTGGAAGCAGCAACAAGTTGGTGGACATATCGTTCAAGTTCAAATTCGCTGCGTTGGTGACCAAATTCAATGACGACATAGCGCTTGCCTTTGACAACTGGGTCAAAGCGGTAATGCGTAAATTCGACATGGTGAAAAAGGACTTTACCAATCGGTATAATGCCCAAGCCGTCGTCGTTGCCAAACGGGCGGGCAACGTGGCCTACAACGGGGCCTCCATCGTTGGCAGCTTTGTCACCCTATCTCCGACGGCACCGCTATCCATCATCAGTTCGATTGCTGCAATTTACAGCCAGTTCAGTTCGCATCTAAGCAGCATGGACAACAAGAAAAAACTGGTGGCAGACGAGTTGAAAAAACTACAGACACTTTGCGAGGGTTTGGACAAGGGCGAGAAATGGGCCAAGTGGAAACACCGCGGTGTCCATTTTGAAACCTGCACCGGTTCGCTGACGGCTGCATTGACTGTGTTGGGCAATGATATCGACCTGCTGAAGGCCAGTGAAAAGAAACTGGGCGAGCAAGTCAAAAAGCTGGAAAACGATAAAACAGCGAGCCAACTCGAAATCCGCAAAGCGATGATGAAATTGGTCGAAGTGAATAATGTCGTTGAGACGGCGACCGGCCAGATGCGCGACACCAAATGGATCAAGAAAGAAGTGACCCAACAGTACAACCTCTTGTCTTTGAAAGAGAAGTTTTCTGAAGGTGCGGGTAAGAAGCTGGGGAAAGTCGTCAAGTCGGCGAAGGATGAAATAAAGCTTTTGGACAGACCCCTGAAACGCTTGGCGAATGTGACTGAGATCACCAAGACCATCAAAGGGGTCGAAGACGAGCTGAAGACTCGCAAGAAGACGGTCATTTTTGATATCTGAAGGCGCTGTGGCGTCGCCAGTGTTGCACAGTTTCCCGGCGGGCTGCGTCTGCCCGGTCTTTATGGCACTCCGTCATTTTTGAAAATTGCGATGCTTTGCGACGCCTGTCATTTGGGGGGTGACTGTCCGTCGATTGTCGTGCACGGATCACACCAGCTTATGTCGCTCGATCCATACTTTCCCATTGCACCAAGGACCCATGCATGACGCCCTCAGACGAGACTGCACCAAAGATTCATTACATTTGCCAAACATATGTAGAGACAAAAGCCGCGCGCGGTGGGCCAGCGGGTTTAAAGATCGACAAGCAGTTTGAGTATTCGAATGCTTCGCAGGCGCAGGATCGTGCGGAAAGAGAGGCGAGGTCGGACGCATGCGTGGGGGCAGACGCCTACATGGTCAGCGAAGATCCGAATTCCGGGGAAGTTGGCATGCCCACATTTCTTGTGAGGATCGGCAACGTTCCAGAATTTGATGAATTCTGAGAGGGGTCAAACCCCGATCAGGCTCATTTGTCCGTGTCATCATGGTGCACGCGATAACTGAGAGGGAAGAGTTCAAAATCATAACGGCTGCGGATCAGACCCCAGACCCCTTTGGGGGCCTTCAGCATGATGACGATGGCCACCGCACCTAGCACCATCAAATACGTCGAACCCAGATCAGCAAGCGTTTCGCGCAGGGCGAAAAAGATCAAGGTGCCGATGATCGGCCCTTCGAGCGTACCGATGCCACCGATCACCACGATAAAGATCACGAAAGCGGTCCAGTCATTTACCGAGAATGCGGCATCGGGCGATATCCTGAGCTTTTGAAGAAAGATGAGCGCACCCACCATAGAAGTCAGACCGGCAGTTACGATGTAGACCACAAATTTCGTGCGCCATATGTCGATGCCAAGGCTGCCAGCAGCCAGTTCATTGTCGCGGATGGCTGTCAGTGCGAGCCCTTGGCGCGAGCGTAAAAAGAAATAGACGGCGGCGATGACGACCACAGCCATCCCAAGCGCGAGCCAATAGCTCAGCGCTTCGCGTGCCGCCCGCCCATCTGCCATGGAACGCACAATCCCCACCGGGAGCGATGACCCTGATCCGCCCCCAAGTGCGGAAACCTGCGCAAAGGTCAGGCGGAACACCTCGGCCATAACCCACGTGCCGATTGCGAAATAGGCCCCGCGCAGCCGGAAAATCAGCACGGCCACGGGCACGGCGATCAAGCTGCCCAGAACGGCGGCACCTGCAATCGCAACGACCGGCGATAGCCCACCGAATATCGTAAGCGCAAAGAGCATGTAGCCCCCAAATCCGACAAAGGCCTGTTGGCCGACGGACACAAGCCCTGCGTAGCCCGCCATGAGGTTCCATAGGCTGGCCAAGGCAAGGTAGAGGAAAATTTCGCTCATCAGCCGCATGTCCGCGCGTCCTGCCCAATAGGGGCCAGCCGCCAGAATAATCAGCACCAGCAGGCCAAAAATCGCGGCAATGCGTGCAGCGGGGGAAGTGCGCGTGACCTTCATCCGCTCACCCGCGGGAACAGACCTTGGGGGCGCACGGCCAGCACGACCAGAAACGCGATATGCCCTGCAAGGATTTGATAGCCGGGGTCAATCTTGGCCCCCAGCGTTTGTGACACGCCCAGAATGACGCCGCCTGCCAGAGTTCCCCACAGATTGCCCAGCCCGCCTATGATCACGGCCTCAAACCCAAAGATCAGCCGACTTGCCCCCGCTGACGGGTCAAAGCTGGTGCGGATGCCAAGGAAAATGCCCGCAATCGCTGTCACTCCCAAGGCCAAGCCCATGGCCAGACCAAAGATATGGCGGCGGTTCAGCCCCATAAGCTGCGCGATTTCCTGATTGTCAGAGACCGCGCGAAAGGCCCGACCCAAGGCGGTGTTGTAAAACATCCATTGCAAGGCTGCGATAACCCCCACGGCCGTTGCGAACGTGAGGATAGGCAGCACACCCAGTTGCAGGCTGCCCACTGAAACGCTTGCGGTCTCGATAGCGCCTGCGTTCATCTTTTGCGGGTCAGCGGTGAACCCTTCGAGCAGTGCATTCTGAATGATGACAGAAAGGCCGAATGTCACAAGCAGGGGGGGCAGCAGATCATCACCAAGCGTTTGATTGAGGATACCGTGTTGCAACACATACCCCAGCACCGCCATCGCAGGCACCGCCACGGCCAGTGCCAGCAATGGATGCATACCCGTCGCCGTCACCACGACCAGCCCCAAATAGGATGCCAGAACGATCAGATCGCCATGCGCGATGTTCACCAGCCGCATGATGCCAAAAATCAGCGAAAGCCCAGCGGCGAACAGCGCATAAAGTCCCCCCAGCAACGTGCCCTGAACAAGTGCATTTACCCAATCCATCACGTCACTCCGAAATATGCGGCACTGATTGCCTCGCGGCTTACCTCATTAGAGGCCCCTTCGAGTGCGACGCGGCCTTCTTGGAGGCAATAGAGGCGGTCAGACACTGAAAGCGCCTTGGAAATATCCTGTTCTACGATCATCGCGGACATGCCTGTGCCGACAATTCCGGGCAATGCTTCGTAGATGGACTTGATGATGATGGGGGCCAACCCAAGGCTGATTTCATCAAACAAGATCAGATCGGGGTTCGACATCAGGGCGCGGCCGATGGCGACCATTTGTTGCTGACCACCCGACAGGGACGTCGAGGGCACGGCACGGCGTTCCTTGAGGATTGGAAATAGTTCAAAGACCGCTGTCAGATCCCACGGCCCCTTGCGATGCATGCGCCCACCGATCAACAGGTTTTCTTCGACCGACAGGGAAGGGAACAATTGCCGCCCTTCGGGCACCAAAGCGATGCCGCGTGCGGCCACTTCGTCGGCGCGCAAGGCCCCGATGTGCTGGGAGCGATAGGTGATCTGGCTCGCACCGTTGGACATCAACCCCGAGATCGAGCGCATAAGCGTCGTTTTACCCGCCCCGTTTGCCCCGATGATGGCAAGCACTTCGCCCTCGGCGAGCGACATATCGACCCCATAGAGAGCTTGAAAATCGCCATAGTGGCTATCCAACCCTTTGATCGACAAAAGCGGCTCAGCCATCAACTTCGATCCCCAGATAGATTTCCTGCACTTCGGGGCTGGCCATGATCTGTGTCGGGTTGCCTTCGGCAATCTTGCGGCCAAAATCGATGACGATCAGTCGATCCACCACGGCCAACAGCGCATGCACCACATGTTCGATCCAGATGATGGACACGCCTGTTGCGTGAATATCCTTGATCGTTTGGATCAGGCTGACGCACTCCGCCTCTGTCAGCCCGCCTGCGATTTCGTCCAGCATCAGCAATTTTGGATTTGTGCACAGGGCGCGGGTCAATTCCAGACGTTTGCGGTCAAGCAAGGTCAGACTGCCTGCCAACGTGTTCGCCTTGTCCAGCAGGGCCGTCTGGTCCAGCACATCAAGGCATTTCTGTTCTGCCGCACGCCCGGTCAGCCGGGCCGCTTGTGTGGCGGCGATCATCGCGTTTTCAAACACGCTGAGGCCGGAAAATGGTTGAGGAACCTGAAAGCTGCGGGCCATCCCTATACGGCAGCGTTTTGCCGCGGACTGGCGCGTGACATCCTGACCCTGAAAGGTGATCCGCCCGCTGTCTGAGGGCAATGTGCCGGTGATCAGGTTGAACATCGTCGTTTTACCCGCCCCGTTTGGGCCGATGATCCCCAACGCTTCGCCCGCTTGCAGGTCATAGCTCAGCTCGTCTGCGACTGTAATCGCGCCAAAGCGTTTAGACACACCATCAAGTTGGAGAATTGCGTTCATCATGCCCTCCGGAAAAGACGGCCGCAACGGATGAAACCCGTTGCGGCACAGTCACTTAGCCTAGCAACTTCAGCTCGCCGGTGGTGGCGATGTTGGGTTGCTGTGCGTTTGCCACGATCTTCAGGTCAAGCGTGTCGCCGTCGCGCTGCCATTGCCCGCCGACAAGCGGGGTTTTGGACACGTTGGGCACAGGCCCGGTGGACCAGTTCACGTTGCCGACGATTGTGTCCAGATTTGTCGCCGCGATGGCTGCGGTGATCGCCTCTGGATCGTCGAGGTCCGCGGCCCGGCCAATGACGTCTGCGGCCACTTCGAACAAAGCGTGCTTGAATCCGATGGGTTGTGTCCACGGACGGCCCGTCGCGGCTGTGAACCCGTCGGCCAAATCCTTGGCAGACGCTTGTGTCAGAGACGACGAGAACGGGTGGTTCGGTGACCACCACACTTCGGAAGTCAGACCGTCGCCCCGCTCGCCCAGGCTTTCGACGACAGATGGGAACAGGATGGCCTTGCCGATGGTCGCGACCTTGGGCGTGAACCCTTGCTGTGCTGCTTGTGCCCAGAAGGTTGCAAAATCCGGCGGGATCATCACACCGGTGACCAGTTGGCATCCCGCATCGCGGAAGGCTGCGATCTGGTTTGAAAAATCATCCGACAAGGGCTGATAGCGGCCCGGATCGGTCAATTCGTATCCAGCCGCCGACAGCGCAGGCGGTAAACCCAAACTGGCATCGCCCCATGCATTGCCATCCGCATCATTGGGGAACAGGCCCCCAACTTTCTTGGCTGCTCCGCTTTGTCCCCAGATATCGAGGAACACGCCGATCACATCCTCAAGGCCCCAAAAGAAGTGATAGGTGCTTTGGAACCCTTCTGCCGGATTGCCACCGCGCCCAAAGAAATAAGGCTGCCATGGGGCATCCGTGGTGATGCATGGCACTTCGTTGATTTCGCATTGATCGGCCACCGGGTTGGTGGTGTCTGGCGTTGCGGCGGCCAACATGATGTCGACTTCTTCGCCCAAGATCAGGTCAGCCGCGACTTCGGCGGCGCGGTTGGGATTGGATTGACTGTCACGGTAGTGGATTTCGACGTTCCACCCAGAGCCGTTGTTTTGCAAACCACCGGCAAAGGTCTGTTTGATGTTTTCGATGATGTAGTCATCGGCTTCGGCAAAGCCTGCCAGCGGGCCGGTTTTCGGGCTCACAAACCCAAGTTTCAGGGTCTTGTTTTGCGCATAGGCACGGGTGCTTGTCAGAATGGCCGGTGCTGCAATGGCTGCGGCAGTTGCCGTCAAAAACCTGCGACGGCTTGGACGTGTGATGAGTGTCTTTGTCATGTTTTATTATTCCTCCCAGAATTGCCCGTATGTTCGGGCTTGATTGCGTGATTACTTTGGCAGAATTTTTTCCAGCTGTCTCAAGTGCTCTGCAACGCGCGCTTTTGTGGCGGCCAGATCACCGTCATTCCATGCGCGCAGTCCAGCGCCCGCCGCCATGCCTGTGCGCCCGTCGTCCAGCAATGTTTGCAGGTAGGGCGATGGTTCCGGTCTGGTTTCGAGGTCAAACAGGACCTGTTTGTGAATGTCCTGCGTCAGTTCCATGCCGACCAGATCGGCGTTTTCGAGCGGCCCCAAAACGGCCAGACGCCGCCCAAAGCTGGCCTTGACCACGTCGTCGACCGCTTGGGCCGAGCAGATGCCATTTTCGACCAAACTGATTGCCTCGCGCCACAGGGCGTGTTGCAATCTGTTCCCGATGAACCCGGGCACATCCTTTTCGACCATGACAGGGGTTTTGCCCGCATCCGCAAGTACATCCATCATGCCCTGCGCCAGCACCGGATCGGTCCATTCGGTTTTCACCACTTCGACCAGCGGGATCATATGCGGCGGGTTCCACCAATGTGTGCCTAGCGCGCGGTGGCGGGTCTTGAGCCCGCTCATGATCTTGGTGATCTGTATGACAGATGTGTTGGAGGCGAGGATTGCCGTTCCCGGCGCATGTTCTTCGATCTGTGCAAATATGCTTTGCTTCAGCTCCAGCTTCTCCGGGGCGGCCTCAAACACCATATCTGCATGGCGCACCGCGTCGGCCAATTCAGCGCATAGCTTAATGCGCGTGAGGACCTGTGTGATCTCGGCTGTATCTGCGCCGAGCAACTCAAGGCTTTCGCTGATCCTTGCAGGGGCTGTCGCCAACATATCCGCGACGGGGTCCGTGATCGACACGTCATGCCCGGCCCGTGCAAAGGTGAGTGCGATGCCATGCCCCATCAATCCGGCACCGATCACAGCGATTGAGCGCGCGCCATTCATCCCGCAGTATATCCGCCATCAGCATACAGGATATGCCCAGTGTAAAAATCGGACGCCTTTGAGGACAGAAACAACAGGGGCCCCGCAAGGTCTTCGGGCTCTCCCAACCGGCTTTTGGGGACGCGTGCCAAAAAGCCGTTGCGGACTGTTGTCGCCTCTGGCGTTTCCTCAAACATCCATGCGGTCAAGGGCGAGCGGAATACAGTGGGCGCGATCGCATTGACGGTGATGCCCGTTGGCCCCAGTTCGCATCCCAGCGCTTTGGTCATGCCATCCACTGCTGCCTTGGATGCACAATACGCCGTGTACCCTGCCGGATGGCCCAACAAACCACGGGCAGAGGACACCAAAACGATCTTGCCGCCATCGCCTTGGGCTTTCATCTGTTTGGTCACAGCGCGTGCGATGAGCCAGCTTTGTGTCACGTTTGCGTCCATGACGCCTTTGAACGTCTCAGGCTCCATATCCTCGATCTTGGCCACTTTATTCATGCCTGAGGCAACGACCAGAATATCGACGCGGCCAAACGCGCGGACGGCATCCGCGACCATCTCGTCACAAGCCGCTTCGCTGTCTGGACGGGCGTTGATCTGATGGGTTTCGCCAGTGCAGGTTGCGGCGACGTCTGTCATGACATTGGCATTGCCAGCAGCCAGAACAACCTTGCAGCCCGCCCCAGACAGGCAACGCGCAGCAACGGCCCCAAAGGCCCCGGATGCACCCGTAATCAAAGCGACTTTGCCCGAAACGTCGAACATGGTCAGCGGATTGTCGAGCGTGTTCATGCTGTTAATCCCTGCGCGTGATCTGGCGAATGCTTGAGCCGCATCAGAATGCCTCCCCGGCCTCGATACGGTAGGCTTGTTTCTTGTCGGTGATTGCCACAAGGCGGATGATGCAGC
>ENA-OQVM01000738-OQVM01000738.1-marine-metagenome-genome-assembly--contig:-NODE-738-length-48390-cov-5.394345_pt1 | contig 48390 bp, 59 predicted proteins | sample MGYA00237776_ERZ505498 | MGnify/ENA primary metagenome ERZ505498 (study PRJEB26159, sample SAMN06265151) | marine metagenome | isolation source: Helgoland LTER site | place: Germany:Helgoland, sampling...
ACTATGCACAGCACGACGTGCTCGATATGGTCGCGTGAAATGAAGCTATAGGTCTCCGGTAAAACTGGGGCGATTCACCCACCCCTTGTAGCGGGGTTCGTGATGGTCTTAGGGCTTGATGAAAGCAAGGACGCCTTTCCGATTTGCGCATCTGCTTTTGGTGAGTCCTGAAGCCTTTTTGATGCTGGCGTGGATTCGCTTTATTGGTGCATAGAGGCGTATATAGGTTATCAGTCGACAAAGCTGATGCTTTTTTAAAGCACTTCAAAGAGCTTTGAGAGAGTTATATAGAGTTAATATAGAGTTACAGGATTCCGTGCGGTCGATAACCGCTTGAAAAACCATGTTGAATCGGGCTGATTTTCCGAAATCGGTGTGTGAAGTGACGAAAGATGGTGTGTGAAGTGACGAATCTTGGTGTGTGAAGTGACGAATGGCATGCAAAGTTATCCACAGGCTGGGACGGTGTGTGAAGTGACGAACCTTGACGTCTGGTGTGTGAAATGACGATAATAGTCTCTGGTGTGTGAAATGACGAACCCTTAGCCGAAAGCCGGTGTGTGAAATGACGAATGAAAGCGCTGCAATCCCTGCCCGCTCGCCGCTTTTGCCGGATCGGCATCCGCAGCGTGATCTGTTCGTCTGCGATATTTTGGACGCTGTGCCAAAAGCTGACATGGCGTCGATGGAGCACCCTGTATTTTCACTTTCAACCAAACCTGACATGGGAATACGCCGCTATGAACGCGGCGAGAACTGGATTCAGATCGCACCATCTCGTCATGGCCTCGCAACCGTGCATGATCGAGACATCCTGATCTACTGCATCAGCCAATGTATTGGCGCGCTGAATGAAGGTCGAAAAGTGAGCCGGCATGTCCGCTTCAAAGCGCATGACTTGCTGGTTGCGACAAACCGACAAACCTCCGGGCGCGGGTATGATCTGCTACGCGATGCGCTACGCCGTCTCAAAGGCACTGAGATTGAGACGAGCATCCGCCAAGGTGGCAATGAGCACCTAAGCGCCTTTGGGTTGATCAGCGCCTTTGAAATTGTGCGTGAAACGCGCGAGGGCCGCATGCTTGATATTGAGATCACCCTCGCTGATTGGGTCTTCGATGCGATTCAGAACAACAATGTTCTGACCCTCAACCGGCAGTATTTCTTTCTGCGAAAACCACTTGAGCGCCGCCTCTATGAGATCGCGCGCAAACATTGCGGGCCGCAGCCCTTGTGGAAGTGCGGCCTTGAACTGCTACGAGACAAATGCGGCTCGGGCTCGACGGTGAAAGAGTTTCGTCGCCTGCTTGGCAAGATTATCGAAGATGATGGTCAACACGACCACATGCCTGACTACGCTTTTGTGATTGAAGACGACATTGTGATCGTTCGGCCAAAGAAGGAAACGCTTCAAAGCGCCCTACCTCTTGTGAGCGCGTCCCTGCGCCTCGCAGCGGATACGCACGAAGATGCGCGGCACCTCGCTCCTGGATGGGATATGCGCAACCTTGAAAATGAATGGCGGTCTTGGGTGCATGCGAAGGGTATCGATGTCAAAAACCCTGATAAGCACTTCCTAAGCTTTTGTAAAAAGCGCGGCGCGTATAAGCGCTAACGCGCAAAGCATGATTGCATGCATTAATGCTTTGTTGAATTTCGTGCTGCGCGGCGCTGTGCTCTGTTTAGCCCACGACACTCCTGCATGTCCGTTGTGGAATTGATCCACTTCAAAATATCGGCCCTGAATTTCTCAATCTTCGCACGTGGTGCTCCAGATTGTGCCAAGATCGCAGTAAGCGCCGTTCCAAGAACGTATAGAATTGTAATGAGTGAGATGTCCTCATTTACCCACTTCTGCACAAGTGCGCTGTGCTCGTCGGTGATGCGTAATGCGGCTTCTCTATCTGCTCCGGTCTCGGGGTCTATTGTAACCATGAAGTCTCCTAAATAAATTAAAACAATATCTTACGCAGATTTTGAGTAATCGTCAAATATGCATGATTGCATGCAAAGCGCTTTTGTGGAAAACCTCCAAACATGATTGGCGCAAAGTGGAAACACGTGTTAGAATATAAGAAAACAACGATTTGGCAGATCGGAGCAGCAGATATGACCTACATTATCGGGATGGTGTCCCAAAAAGGCGGCGTTGGGAAATCCACTCTCGCCCGCATGATGGCGCGAGAATTCGTCGCCGGTGGCCTCACCACCAAGATTGCAGACCTTGATACACAACAGCAAACCTGCACCCATTGGGCAGGACGACGCGCCGAAGGCGGCGTCACACCCGAACTTCAGGTGCAGAGCTTCGCCACGGTAAAGACCGCGCTCGCTGAAGCGCCGCGCTTTGATGCGCTAATCTTAGACGGCAAACCGAACGCCTCGGATCAGACCGCTGAGATTGCGCAAGCCGCCGATCTCGTCGTGATCCCAACCGGACAGACCGTTGACGACCTACATCCTGGCGTCGTTCTGGCGCATGCGTTGCGCAAGAAGGGGGTCTCACCGGACAAGATCGCCTTTGCCATGTTTAAGACGACCGGTAGCGAGCGCGAGAATGCCGCTGCACGGCAATACCTGTCTGAGGCGGGCTATCTGGTGCTTGAAGGTGAAGTCGGGGTCTCCACGGCCTATGGATCAGCCTCCGACGCAGGTAAGGCCATAACCGAAACCTCATTTCGCACCTTGAACGAGCGCGCGTCCAAACTGGCGCAAAGCGTGATCGACAAGATGGCTGAACTTCAAGAAAGGCAGGTGGCGTAATGGCCACAAATATCGCAAAGCTCAAAAGCAGTAAGGGCGCTCCGCCTGCGGCCGAAGCAGCCCCCGATGTGATCACCGAAGATACACGCACCGAAAAAGTTGCTCAGCGACCAATTCAAGTCCGCGTGCCTGTCACCGTGTTCGAGGAATTCAGCGAACAGGCGGGCAGGGAGTATGGCTTCAGCCACGGCGCGAAAAAGCAGCTTTTCCTGAAAATGTGGGAAGCATACAAAGCGCAAAACATGCAATCATGATTGCATGCAATTATGTCAGTAATAACGCTTTGCTCACCAAGCGACATTCAAGAAGCTCCACAGCGTATTGAGGATAGTGCCCTCCGGGCACAGAAAACCCTATCGGCTCTTCCATCCTCTCCGCTGCACGCTTTGCAACAGATGAAGTTCGATCCAATCGGATCGCACCCTTTGGAAGACCGGCCTCTTAATATCATCGAGCAGGTGAACCAGACTTTCACCTACCTTGTCGCCGTGAAAGCCGCGGAACTTTTGATGCAATGACATCCTGAAGCTCAAGGCTTCAGGATCGCACCAGGGGCCCACGTGCCACAGGGGACCCTTGATGTCGCAAGCCTGAAACCTGGCCTCGTGGGCGCTGAGACATTTGCGGCCGTGCGTCCTGAGAACAACCGCAAATTGGCAAATGATCTGAACAAGCTCGCAAATCGACCAGAACTCCATCGGTATGTTTTCTTTATGTCGCCTGCGTTTCCCATATTGGAACGATTGCCCGACAAAGAGCGTGACGGTGTAAAAGTCTACTCCATCGCTCTAAATGCATGAAACCATGCAAGGCGCTTTTGCGCCTTCCGTCAATCCCGCTCAAAGCCTTTGTCTCGATCCTTGTTTCTAGGCCGGTTGCGGCTACGCTTTGCGCCTTCAGCGCGGCGCTTAGCGCGATCAAGGCGTTTGTCCGAAACCTCCCGTGTCTTGCTGCCATCATCAGATTCAGCCTTGCGGGCGGCCTCAGACAGCGCCTTAGCCATGCGGTCGCGTTCCGATGGGGCAGGGGTGTGCTGCGCGGTCTCGGCGTTTGCACGCACACGGAAGGATTTTCGAGCCACCTCACTGGCACGGCCCCGTGATCCTTCGGAGCGTTTGCGCTCGGCCATCCGTTCGTCGCGTATCCGCTCGGCCGCACTTGCAGTTACCCACAAGTCTCCGGTGTTGGTGTTTCAGCGATACGAGCGCCCTCGACAAGATCAGCGAGGCGGGAGAGGCCGCGCCATATAACTGTCGTCCCTGGTGGCGCATCAGAGGCGCGATCAAGATAGCCCCCGAGCCGTGCGACGGCCCTTACATAGAAGTTCAAATCGCGTGGAACTTTTTTTATTCGTTCCGACGTCGCGCGATCGAGCAGGTATTGCTCGGCTTCAGTGAAGACAGTGCCGGGCGATGCTTTGATTGCCTCGCGGCTGAGCATCGTCATCCAGGACACGCGCCAGGCCACGACGCAGCATAGGGCAATGCAGTTTGCCAGTCGATCAGCCGTGGCCAATCGCAGCTCTTCGATCCGGCACCCAGTTTTCAGGGTCCGGAAGAAGGTCTCGATCTTCCATCTCAGTGCATACCATTCAAGTTTGTGAACGGCCTCCGCATGGGTCGCGACTGGCAGGTTTGTGATCAGTTTCCAGAATACAGGCGCCCGACCTTCTGGCGGGTCAAGCTCTTCGGCATAAATGATCTGAAGGTCCTGATGTGCATATTTCTTTTGCTTTCCGATCGGCGGGCGAACCGTCATCGAAGCGTGACGGATCGATAGGACCGCGTGATGGGCTTTCCCCTGCGCGTCGCGGAACTGGATCTCGTGGATGCCGCTGGATTGCACCTGCGCCATCACTTTCCCAATGGTCGTGTCGCCATTCTCCGCCAAGCGGTCGACACAACTGCGCACCAAGAACCCGGTTCCAAGTTCCTCAGCCAGGCAGTAGAGCTCGTAGATGTCGCTTTCCCGATCACCAATATGCACGCAGCGCTCGGGTGCGATCGCCAACTCTGTAGACAGGCGCAGATTATCAAGCCAGCGCATGCTTTCCTTTTGCTCGATCGGCACCCGCGTTGGATTGATCTTGCGTTTAAGGGCACGGGTTCCTTTGAACTTGCTGCGCGACCAGAATTTCGCCGCCGTCAGTCCAAGGGGCAAACCCTCCGGCGTGATAGCCAGGCTGGCATGCATTAGGAGCCCAGAGACCGCATGTTTCTGATAGCGCCCGTCCTTTATCTTGCGTCCGGTCGACACGTGCGTGAACCCCACCTTCTGCGGATCCGCACGCTTGAAAGAGAATTCCGTCGTGTCCTGAAGGATCAGAATGGGACCGTCAGTTGCGCTGATGCGCAAGGCAGAGGCAGCAAAATGGCCCGCCAGGATCTTATCTTCACTGACATTTCCGTTTGAAAAGAAGCGGTAAGCAGCCTTGGTGTTCGACCAATCTTGAAATGCAGTCGGCAGTGATTTACCCGGTCGTTCCCCCAGAGCCTCGAGCATTGCCCCAAGGCGCCGGTTTAGCCGGGAGTCCCCAAGATCGCATTCAGCAGTTTCTGCTTCTACCCAACTCTGCACCATCTGCGCACCTCAATCATTTGGTGCAACATGACGAATCATGATTGGGCCTATTCGGACAAGGCGAAGTCTGCTGGGTGAATCAATTTGCCGCAAGACTTGTGGGTAACTGCAAGACCAATCGGGCGGTTACAAAAGCACTGTCGCCGTCGAACGGAAAGTGGCCTAAGCGAGCACTTGGGGCAGCACGAAAGCGGGACAGTTCCAGCCGGAATGACGACGACCAGCGGCTTAACGCGCTCGAAGTGTCCAACCACCAAGGACGCTTTGAACAGCGCTGCACCACTTCATCTCAAATAATCTGGCGCTGCTTTGCGATCATCGCGGCCTGTGTCCGGTTCTTCGCACCAAGCTTGCGACAGATCGACCGCATGTGCATCTTGGCCGTTACTTCGGTAAAGCCGAGCTCGAACGCGATTTCCTTGTTAAACTGCCCGTTGGCCACTCGAAAAAGCACCTCAAGTTCACGTTCAGTGAGCTTCGCGGTTTCACCATCTGCTGCCTTTGCATTGGTGCCATTGTCGGATGATTCAAGAAAGCCATAAGGGACGAATACTTCGCCTGTTGCAACGAGCCGCAGTGCATTTTCCAACGACTTGAGAGACACTGACTTGGGAATGAAGCCTTTTGCTCCTTCATCCAGAGCACGTTTTACGAGTACGGGAGACACCGACCCCGAGAACAAAACAACTGCCCCTGGGGCATTCTGCGTCAAAATTGTCTTGATCGAGTTGAGGCCGTCCATGCCAGGCATGTCGACATCCAGAAGAACAATATCAAAAAGACCGGCTGTTTCGATCAGGTCGCAAGTTGTCTCGAAGCTATCCGCCATCTGCACGTCAAAACCGACCTGTTTCAGAGGCGCTGATATGGCGTCTCTGAGAAGTTGATGGTCGTCCGCGACCATAACCCGAGTTTTCACGGCATCCGAAGTATTCGATACCGTCGACAAGCGCGGCGTTGTGTTTAGCTCTCGCATAGATAGTCCTTCTGACAAAATGGCAAGCTATCTACAGTCAATCCCGCTAACTAGGTTAACTTCGCCAAATGGTAGTAAAATGAAACCAAAGAGACACATGTGCGCTAAGGATTAAATTAGTATCGAAAGATACATTGATAGAATGTCTATGGACCGGTTACCCCCTAATTATCGTGGCAATAGTGTATAGATATGTCGATAGATTTCAAGTCAACTAGATTGCAAATTGGCCTGGTTCGTGGATATTTGATGTTTTTTGGCATTTTAGTATACACAGCCTGCGCAGCCGTTGCTCAAAGCTCAATGGATTCAGGCACTTTATTGCGCATATCGGGACAAATAGTCTCACCAGAGGGACGAGACTTTGTTGACCTTGACCGTTCAGAACTTGAGTCATTGCCGCAGGTTACATTCGAGACATCGACTATCTGGACGGACGCGGCGATCAACTTTTCCGGCCCTGCGCTTGATGACGTACTTGCATCTGTCGGTGCCGGGCAAGAGCGCATCTTACTCTTTGCCGAAAATGGTTACAATGTCGAATTTCCTAGAGAACACTTAGAATCGGCTGCGCCAATCATCGCGACGCGGATCAATGGAGACCCCTTTTCCTTGCGTGAAAAAGGCCCGCTTTGGTTGGTATTCCCTTATGATTCAGATCCAGTATATCGCACTCAGACAATCTATGCCTACAGTATCTGGCAACTGACGTCGATCGAGGTGATCGACTGAATCTCTCGACGCAAGGTTCCGCACAGAGAACGAATTCCCGGCAAGCTAAACCGCAAAGATTGCTGCTTGCTGTTACTCTGCTTCTCATTATTGGCGCGGTGTCCATTTTTGTGGCTGGACGCTCTGTCGTTAATGGGATGCTGTTAACGCGCGACAGTGGCCTTGATAACAAAACATGGGTTTTCGCGCAGTTAGAGGTGGATTTCCTGCGATTTGAAAGCGCTTTGCACGATGCGTCTGAAACGACGCCTATCACATCAGAACACTGGCGCGAGGTTCAGCGCAGTTTTGATATTTATTACAGTCGGGTTGAAACACTCGTTAGCCAGAGCCGGTTGTTCGATGCAAATGATCCAAACTCCGACCGTATAACTGCCGCCCTTGGTGAAGTCGGTCAGCATCGCGACCTGCTTGCCAAAAAGATAGATAAAATCGGGGTGCTGGCAGGCTCAGACATCGCAGCCTTGCTACGCTTGTCCGAGGAAATCACAGATACACTCCGTGAGGTAGCCGTGGGTGCGCTGATGCAAATTACGCGGCAACACGAGATTACCAAGGCAAACGAAGAACAATTCATTAAACGGTTTCTGCTCTTGGCGATTGTTCAGATTTTGGTTCTGGCAACGATTTCTTTCCTGGCCGTCCGCTTGATCGAGAAGCTCCGCGAGCGGGCATTGGAACTCGAAAAGACCGGTAATAACTTTCGAAATATTGTTGAAGCCTCGTTGGATGGTGCAATTGAATTGACCTCCGATGGGCGCATCTTGAGCTATAATTCAGCGGCAGCAACGATATTTGGCATCCAAGACCAGAGCGTTGTCGGACAGTTGATTGATGAACGTATTTTATTTGGTGCAAAGCAGCGTTTCTACAAATCCGACCCCGCAATTTTTTTGAACGACGCCATTAAATATGTGAGCGAAAGAGGGCGTGTACGTATCCGCTTGAAGACATGCCAAGGAATTGAGTTTTTTGGCGAAGTAACGTTGGTCAAACACACAGATTGGCAAGCCCGGCCGATGATTATAGCGTTTATCCGCGATGTCAGCCACAATATTTCGGACGAGAGAAAGATGAAACAGGCGCGTGATGAAGCGCTGCGCGCGATCACCGCGAAAGACCGTTTCCTTAACTTGATGAGCCATGAGATGAGGACCCCCCTGCATGGGGTCATTGCATCGCTTGACATGATACGGGACGAAGAATGTAGTGTAGAAGCAGTTGAAAATCTGCAAATCGCCCGCGACTCTGCGGCGGCGGCGCTGGCCGAGGTTGAAGATGTCCTGGCCATCAGCGACAGGGGACTTGGGATAACAGATAACTTGCCGCTGCAGCCCTTTGATGTTGCCGACGTGGTCAAGCTTGTCGTTAGTCAGGCGCGTTTGAAGGCGCGCGGGAAAGATCTGCATGTTTCTTTCAGAATAAAAAATGCGGACCGCGATACGGTAATATTGGGCCGTCGTGAGGCCTTTAGACGCGCGGTCACCAATTTGGTGGACAATGCCGTTAAATTTACGCCCGAAGGCACAGTGCGCGTTACCTTGCGTTTCAACGCTGACCATAAAGGCACGCGGAGGCTAACAGTTATCGTCATGGACACGGGGCCGGGCATAGCTTTTGAAAAACAGGCTCTGATGTTTGAGGATTTCAAAACCATCGCAGAAGGAATAGCGTTATCCGAGGTTGGCAACGGACTTGGCTTGGGGATTGCCAGACGCGCTGTGGAGCGTATGGGGGGCACGCTGGTTTTGGACAGTCATGTTGGCATTGGTAGTCGGTTCAGTTTTGATATAAATGCACCAAGAACATCTGAAGACGCGCCCCTGATCACGCCTAAACAGGCAGGTGTGGAACACCCAAGTGTAACAATAACCAGTCACAGCTCATGGGTGTTGGTAGTTGACGATCATAAGGCCAACCGTTCCATACTAGAAAAGATGATGACCATAATGGGGTATCGGGTGGTATGCGCGTCTAACGGATATGAGGCCGTCAACTTAGCTGCCAAACGACGGTTTTCGCTGATCTTGATTGATATCCAGATGCCGGGCATTGATGGATTGGAGGCGACCCGTCGTATCCGAAGTAGTGGCGCATCCAATGAAACGACCATCTTTGGCATTACAGCAAACCTTTCAATGCACGATTCAGAAAGCTTCCACGCAGCAGGAATGCAGGACCTGCTTGGGAAACCCATTACAATCGCTGAGCTACACGCCAAAATTGAGGTTTTCGAGCAAGATCAATCATCTGCCCAGCAGGTTGATAGCAGTGGAAATCTATCTGACAGTCCTTCTATGGAAGTCTCTGTAGCGTCCGGAAATCTGTCTTTGCTGTTTGACTCCATGTCAGCAGAAGATTTTCAGAAATGGCTCGATCAGTGCTTTTTGGAAATAGACACCGCCCTGACATCTGTTGACAACTTAAACGACAACTCAATTCGAGCGGTCCATCAAGCAGCAGGTACCGCTGCGTTCTTGGGAATCCCAATGCTGCATGAAGAACTGTGCCGGCTTGAGAATGCAATGCGGGAAAATGAAACAGTTTTGATTGTTGATGCTTGTGAGCGTGCAAAAAAGTTGCGGAAAATTATCCGAATTAGACCGTTTTAAGCGATTTTCCATACTTAAGATAAACATCAAAATCTTTTGCACATTTGAGCGCGTGGGCTGATTAAGCTAATGTTAAGGCTAAGAGATACTGGTCGCTCATCGTCCTCGTCGTAGAGCATCCGATAACCGTTATCCCAACGACACTACTTACCTTTTGAGTGTCATGTTGTTCTTGGGCCGGCATCTCTTTACTGCTAAAACTAGTCCGGTGGTTGCATTTTTCATGTGCAGGCATCGGACACTTTTGTTCATATAACAGGTGTTCTAGTCAGTATGTGTACCAGCATCAGCCAGGCCATTCTGACAATCGAGTTAAGGCCGTTCAACAGCGCAAGTCGCGTCGCCACGAAACTTACTTTGGTAGCTATGAGCAAAGTGGATGGCAGCGGAAACTATTTGCGACCTACCTGCACCACTGAGATGGAGTAGTGATACGGCGCGACTACTTCAACGGCCACAGTGTCATCAGCAACAACACCGTTTTTCTTGAAGAATTCACACACCCAACTTCGCTTGCGGAAAAACATCTTTTTTCCATCGAGGTCTGTGACCGCGGGAGATTGACCGCCCCAGTCCACTGCGATCGTCCGACGAGCACTCGTTGCTGAACTTGAGCCCCCGATTGCATCCGAAGGGAAAGCAGCGAAAAAATTCCTAAGGTAAATGTGATTGTTGTTGATGTTTCCCTGGGTGATGATCGTGGTGCCAATTTGAGATCTACTCGCTTCCGCCTTAGTCGGTGTCTCTTGTTCTGAATTTTCAACTACGCTAGTCGGTGTGGTAAACGTGATGCGCTCGATCACCTCAAAGTCTTCTTCGCCTCTAATTGTGCTAGCACTGCCTGAAGCAGTTTGATGACCTTCTGCGCGCAGAACTACTTCGGCAGCGGCGCGTGCGTCTTCACCAGCGTCGTGATGTTCGAAACTCAATCCGAGGAAGGTTTTTAGCGAACCAAGGCCATGACCTCCGTTGCCCTTAAGTTCCGGCCAAGTCCTACGGGCGACATGGACACTGTCCTTCCAGTTCCACACAGGCGTAACCAACCCAGCTCTATGGCAAGCTGCGGTGATAGCACTTCGGTCAAAAGCGGAGTGCTGGTAAACTACATGTTTGTGTAACGCACGATTGAGTACAGGAAGAATTTCCTCAAAAAGCGGCGCACCGAAAACGGTCTTTTTTTTCAATGCCATGAAGGTAAGTAAACACCCACGTGTTCGCTTGTGGGTCGACATATGTTACCCAAGTTTCGATGGAATTATCTGGCCTTACACAGGCGACACCAATCTGGCAGATGCTACCACGATCATTATTTGCCGTTTCGACATCAAGTGCAAAGAAACGGAACGGGTCCTCTGGGAACGGTGGCACTTTGTGAGTTACTGGAGCAGAGCTTCTGTTCACTGACGAGATTGCGACAGGTGCAGTATCGGATCCAAGAAATCTGGCATTCTGTCGATTGACGGCTTCAAGCTCTGAGGAACTAAATTTAAGGCGAAGAAGCACCCTATGGACCAATTCGACAGGTTCCGCATAGGCTTCCATGCCGCGCCCATTCCATGCGATAGCCTCTTTGGGTGCAAGTCTGATCACTGCTTGCTCCAGCCCAGCGATGTCAGCGTTGTCAGGCAAAGCAACCCAAACCGCTTTGCAGTGTTCCGCGACAAAGGCGTTGCGAAGCTTCTTCGCGATGTATCCGTCTGCCTTCGTTGCGGCATCATTTCGCAAACGCCACATGCGACCAGCATTGTACATGCGCGAGAAGTAATGGCTGGAGTTCTCAGACTCTGTGCGATGCCGCTGATGTATCCGCTTGTAAAGCGTTTCGGCAGTCGCTTTCGTGGAGCCTATGTACCGCAGGTCCCCGTAGTGATCGACTAGGCCGTAGATACCACGCCGATCCTTTGGTGCATCTCTGGTTGGTTCAGGTCGCGCAGCTAGCAGCGCCGAGAGGATGTCTTCAGCTGATGGATGGCGACTATCAAGAAAATTGGTCATGGCATGATATTCCTACTACTGCCGTTAAATTCGCTGCCACATAGCGCCACTTATGCTCTCGCAGCAGGAGACGCTTCCAACGAGGTTTCGGCATGCTGTTAAGGGCAGAAAGTACCTTGAAGAAAGTCGAAGAATGCAGCCCGGTGCCGCCGCGTTGATGATCCAGAAGGCAGACTTTGGAACTTCTGTCTCGACATCCGTTAGTATCTTTAAGAGATTAATATTAGTCGATAAAATGTCAATCCCGTGATACTTTAATCTCTAGGCCTGCACGTACTTCAGTTGCGTGGGCAGAACTGCCTCTTGACTAGTGATGGCTATGCAGACCTCTCGCTCAACCGTGACAACTTCACTTATCGCATCATCCTCTTTGGAGCCCCATTGACCATGCGTACCAGCACCACCCACCCCCTACAAATTGCCGAAGTAGCGCCTTGCCAAGGCGCTGGCCTGATCGGTATCACTTTTTGACCCGGTAAGGTCCAATCGGGTGCGATGTCAGGCAGCTGGCATCGTGATCTTGCGCTCGACCTCGATGCGGTCGCTGCATGGAACGCGGCATCGATGATTACCTTGGTCGAAGTCGACGAATTGAAAGCACTGCAAGTCACGTCCATTAGATCACAGGTGCAGGCCCGCCACATGCGCTGGCACCACCTGCCGATCACCGATGTCTCTACGCCGAACGCGGGCTTTGGTCGGTGAGGGCTTGCGGGCTCAGCTGCGTGCGGGCTTCAACGTGCTGGTACATTGCAAGGGCGGGCTGGGCCGCGCGGGCACGATTGCCGCGCGCTTGATGATTGAGCTCGGCACTTCTCCCAAGAATGCGGTGGCCGCAGTGCGCAACGCACGGCCCGGTGCGATCAAAACATCTGCGCAATTGGCCTATGTGATGGGCTTGAAGGCAGCTCCGGAAATCAGCCCGCGACAACCGCAGAAGCCATCGCAGACCGCGCCACAGGGGCGCTGCTGGGCCTTGCCATCGGGGATGCCATAGGCACGACGCTGGAGTTCAAGTCCCGCGACAGTTATCCGCTGTTGATCGACATGATCGGGGGCGGCCCGTTCCGTCTGAAAGCAGGCGAGTGGACTGACGATACCGCCATGGCGCTGGCCCTCGCGGACAGCCTCGCGACTGACGCGCAACTGGACGAAACCGACCTGATGCGGCGCTTCGTAGATTGGCACGAGAAGGGCACGTATTCCTGCACCGGCTCCTGCTTTGACATTGGTATCACCACCCGACAGGCACTGTCTCGATGGAAAAAGACAGGTGATCCTTTCGCAGGCTCAACAGACCCCCAAACTGCAGGCAACGGCAGCCTGATGCGCCTCTCGCCGGTGGCTGTGGCCCATTTCGGCAACCGCACGCTGCTGCGCGACGTCGCTGCCCGTCAAAGCCGCACGACCCACGCCGCACCCGAGGCCGTGGATACCTGTGTGGCTCACGCAGAGGCCCTTGCGGATGCCATAGAGGGCGCCAAGCGTAGCGAGTGCTGCGCGGCCGCCTAGAGCCCTATGCGGGCGCAATTGGCCTGATTATGGCAGGCAGCTGGCGGGGCAAGCGGCGGAAGGACATCCGGGCGTCGGGATACGTCGTCCATTCGGTAGAGGCCTCGCTTTGGAGCGTTGCCAGAGCCGGGGATTTCAGGGATGCTGTGCTGCTGGCCGCCAACTTGGGTGAGGATGCGGATACTAGCGGTGCGATCACAGGCCAGATGGCGGGGGCGCTGATGGACAAAATTGGTACCAGTACCGTAAACGCTTGAACTGAAACCCTTATGCGGTTGGCGTTGAGCCGGTGAATAATGATCGCAGCTCCCATTTACACCCGTCTGCACCGGGCACCGGACGTTTTTGGCATTTCGGTCAGCACGGTCTATCACTGGGCAGAAAAAGGTGTTGTTGCCATCCACAGACGCGGTCGCTCGTCGTTCCTGCGCACCGATCAGATGATGCAAGCGATAGAGGGAAAGGGGGAGGAATTGGGGGAGGAAGAAAGCGGTTCCGCAGTAAAAGCCTTATAAATAAAAGGCTTAGGTGGTGGAAATGGTGGCGTTACCTGGATTTGAACCAGGGACCTAACGATTATGAGTCGTTCGCTCTAACCAACTGAGCTATAACGCCATCGGCGCGTGAACTAAGACAGCACCGTGATGCCGTCAAGCACAAACGTCACCGTGGGTGCGTGCAAATCATTTGCCGCAAACGCTTCTGTGCGATTTGGGCAAAAATATTCCCCGCAAGCCTCGCGGTTTCTTTCGATACGTAGATTGCAAGCACGTCGCGCAGACACCGGTACGCGCAGCCAAAAATCCAGGAAGAATGTTCAATTGAGGCAAAAGAGACAGACTTTTCGGCCCCAAAGGCACATTGCAGCCACATTTTCGTGCTTTGTCTCTCGTGGCAAAAAGGCATGTCAGGCTCTGCTCCCGTGCGCAGTCAGGGTGCATGGACCGGTTGGCAGGATGGATGGACACATGGATTTGATCAAACGATAATTACTAAATTTTAAGGTTTTCTGCTAAACAACACCTGCATGACACATGTCAAACGCAACAATCCCAAATTCAGACCAAGGCGCATACCGATATGAGCTCAAATATTTTACCAAAGAGGGGGTTAAGCAAAATGACGGCGCTGAAACTCACTATTTTTACGGCTACCCAAATTTCAACCGCGACACATTATGCCATAATCGACGTTGCCCCTGCGGCAAACGCGACCAAGCCCGAGCACGAGGATTGCATTTCCCTGAACGCGGCCACCCGCGCGCGTTACCGCGCCCAGCGCACGTTTTGCAACCAAGGGACCGTGAAGGCAACTGTCAACTGGCGCATCCCGTTGCCGACCAATGACAACATGGCACCCTTGCGGGCCTGAACCGTGCCTAATGCGCAGGTGCCGATACCACATCCAACAGGCTGCGACCGCCATCAATCACCATGATCTCACCGGTCATGAAACCTGAACTGTCGGCAGCAAGGAACTGAACCGCCTCGCACAGCTCATTCGGGGCGGCAATACGGCCCAGCGGGGTGTGTTCGCGGATGTTATCACGCCATTCCCTGTTGTCTGCCACCAGATTGCGCAATGAGGCGCTCATCACCGAGCCAAAGGCTATGGCGTTCACTCTGATCCGGTGCGGTGCAAGAACGACAGCCATCGAACGGGTCATTTGTTGCAGCGCTGCCGCCGCGATGGCATGGCCCATCAATTCCGGCTGGATCTGGCGTGCGGCCGTTGAACTGAGGTTGATGATAGCCCCTACCTGCCCCTCTGGCTGGTTCTCTGCCTGCTTGATCATTCGTTTGGCGACATATTGTGACAACTGCAGCGCCGTTATCAAGTTCTGTTCCAACAGATTCTCAACAGACCGGTCTTCGAGATCAAGAGCATCGGTCACCTCGACTTTACGTGCCGCGTTGACCAGAATGTCGACCTGCTCAAAAGCGTCGATTGTGGCAGAGACAAGATTTGCGATAGTCAGACGCTGGCGAAGGTCACCCGCAAAAATCCGCACGTTCCCGTCTTCCGGCGCATCCCCGAATTCTTCAACAAGGTTTTTCTCATCCACGTCCGCACAAACAACGTTCGCGCCTTTGTCAGCCAGATGCCGCGCTATCGCAAGCCCGATACCGGATGCGGCACCTGTCACGATGGCTGTTTTACCTTTAACCGAGAAAGACATCGCGTCACTCCTTGCCGCTAGCGGCGGCGTTTGGTCGTGGGCCGGGATGCATGAAAAAGCTTGAAACGCGCATCGCCGCCAATCTCTTCTACATGCGCAAAGCTTTTTTTCAATTCAGCCTCATAGGGCAGATGTCGGTTTGCCACCATCCACAGCGTGCCTTGCGCAGACAAGATACGCGCTGCCGCCGCAACAAATGCCTGACCGATTTGCGGCTCTGCCGCGCGGCCCGTGTGAAAGGGCGGGTTCATCACGACAACATCAATGCGCGCATTAGGGGCCCAATCAGTCGCGTCTGACCAATGAAAAACAGCGCGCGGATCGGTTACATTACGGCGTGCACATTCCAGCGCCATGTGCCCGGCCTCAACCAGATGAACTTCGGTTACGCCAGGACGGGTCAGGATATGTGCGGACAAAAATCCCCAACCGGCACCCAGATCAGCAACGGCACCTTTCAACGTCTCAGGCAGCGCATCGGCCAGCAAGGCCGAGGCGAGATCGATATCATCCGCTGAAAAAACACCCGGCGCGGTCCAGAACCCACCAGCGGTCTGCGACGGCCCTTGCGCCCAATCCGCAAACTGATCAGCGGCCGCAGCTTCGATCCAGAACAGCTTGCCGTGCGCCTTGGACACCGGCCCTTGCACGCTCACCCGCGCCCGGATGTGGCGCAGCAAGCTATCGACGCCTTCGTTCTTCTGGCCATCAATGATCACGATGCCCTCACTGACGGCACAGGCTTGTGCGATCATCGCGCGGGCTTCGGCTTTGGCGCGGGGCAGACAGACAACAACGGCTGCATAAGGGCCATTCGCGTCGGTAACAGCCGAAAACCCACGCGCCGCCCATTGGTCATAGGCCGGTTTGAAATCATGAATGATGTCCGTCCGCTCAGGGTCAAACCCCGCCAGATCAACGTCCACAGACGGTTGAAAAACAGCAAAACGCCCTTCCTCCGGCAGGACAAGGCCCCCGCCGTTCAGTGCCACCTGCAATCGGGCATCAATCACGCGTTATTCTTCTTTTTCCATAGTGCATTGCAGCGGATGCTGGTGGCGGCGTGCAAAATCCATCACCTGCGCGACCTTGGTTTCCGCAATCTCGTGGCTAAAGACACCAACGACCGCGAAGCCCTTTTTATGCACCGTCAACATGATCTCGAACGCTTGCGCGTGGTTCAGACCAAAGAACCTTTCCAACACATGCACGACAAATTCCATCGGAGTGAAGTCATCGTTCAGCAACATCACTTTATACAGCGGTGGCCGCTTTGTCTTGGGCTTGGTTTTAGTGAGAAGGTCGGTCTGGTCATCATCGCCAGTTCCCGCAGCCATCACTGTCTGAGCCGTCATGATGTCGTCAAGGCGCATTGCTGCTCCTGATAATTGGGGTGCATACTCGTGAGTCTTGTCCGGCTTATATAACCCCACAGGCTGTTTAGAAAAGAGGTTCGTTCAAAATGACTGCGCGCGTGGGTAAAATCGGCTTCGACGGGGATGGCACACTTTGTCATCTTGAAGGCTATTCTGGGCTTTTTCCAGCGGGTCATTTCACCGAGGATCCTTTGATAGTCGGTGATGGACCACCTCTATTTCAGTGCATTGCATAGCCTTCTCGCGCCTCGTGATCTGTTTGCAGAAGTTTTGCACGCCCCACGACTCGCCGTGCCGCCAATTTCACAACAAGGCGACGCGTCACATTCGTGCCACATTGTTGACACAATAGCCTCTTTGGTGTGGCGGCACCGCAAGACCCCCAAATGTGGACAAGCCGCCAGAGAAATTTCGCCTAACTCCCTTAAGTATAAGGGTTTATCGAAACCGGTCTTTGTGATAGCTTTGTGATAATAAATGCGGCCAGTTGGAATTAATCCGGCGGTCAGAGGCAGAATAAAAAGGCAGGTAATCATGAAGGCGCGACGTCTATCGTCGGCCCGTGTCGGGCTATTTTTTGTAGCGGCAATCTGGCTTCTGGTCATTGTGCCATTGAGCGCAATGGCAGCGCCCTATGCCGCCTATGTTATTGATGCGCGCACCGGTAAGGTTCTGCATGCCCGCAATTCCGACACCCGGCTTCATCCCGCATCGCTGACCAAGATGATGACCCTCTACATCGCATTCGAAGCAATCAAGCGTGGCGAAATCTCGCTTGATACTAAAGTCACCATTTCAAGCAAGGCTGCTTCTGAGCCGCCCAGCAAACTGGGCTTGCGGCCGGGCCAGAAAATCGCCCTGCGGTATCTGATCCGCGGCGCTGCGGTGAAATCCGCCAATGATGCAGCGACTGCCATTGGCGAAGCGATCTCGGGGTCGGAGGCAAAGTTTGCGCGGCGGATGAACCGCACCGCTGCTGCGCTGGGAATGACCAGAACGACATTCAAGAACATGCACGGCTTGACCGAGGCAGGACACCTGTCGACGGCGCATGACATGACAATTATGGGGAGGCATTTATTATATGACTTTCCAGAGTATTATAATCTATTTTCACGCAAAACAGCGGATGCGGGTGTGCGGACGGTATCCCACACCAACAGCCGCTTTTTGAATGCGTACAAAGGCGCTGACGGGATCAAAACCGGCTACACCCGCGCTGCCGGCTTTAACCTGACCGCTTCTGCGGAACGTGGGAATGAACGTATAATCGTGACGGTGTTTGGCGGAAAATCGACAACATCACGCAACCAACAAGTCGCAGAATTGATGGACCTTGGGTTTCGCCGTGCGCCCTCCAGCGCGCCGCTGCGCAAGCCCAGCGCGCCAGTTTATGCTGACGTAGAAACAGAACCAAGCGCAAATCCCGGTTCAACTGTCGGCGGTAAAGGCAAGACGATCCGGCTTATCGTCGCTGTCAAAAAATCCCTGCGACCCAAGCTGCGCCCGGGCTCCGAAGTGCCGGTTCTGGTAGCGGCATTACCCGAAGAAACGATAACAAACGCCGACATCACTGCCGCACTTAGAGAAGCGGTAAAGACACCCACACCCACACCCACACCCACACCCACACCAGAAACAACTGCCACCTTGGCCTCGCTTCAAGCGGCACCTGTCGCAACCACGCTGCGCCCCAAGCTGCGCAGTAAAACCCGCGCGCCTAAACGGCAGGTCGAGCAAGAAGTCGTGACCCGTGTCTCCACATCCGGGGGAAGGCATTGGGGGGTGAACATCGGACGATATCCCAGCAGATACGCCGCTGAAAAAGTGTTGCTCAAAACAGCTCTTGCAGAGATGGACACATTGGATGGGTCACTGCGCAAAGTGGTCCGGCGACCCCAAGGATTTGAGGCCAATTTTCTGGGGATGAGCCGCGAGACAGCTGATCTGGCCTGTCGCCGCTTGGCTGCACGCAAGATTACCTGCCTGATGGTCGGTCCGGGCTAATCCCCGACCTACACCTGCCGCGCACGGCGCAGCCAGACAAAGAACGCCTTTAACGCAGGCCGCTGAACGCCGGGTCGCACAACGATGTGATACCCTTTGTCGTCGACAGGCTCCTGGTGCAGCACCCGCAGGCGTCCTGCTGCAATATCCCGCTCAACAAACGCGCGTACCGTCACCGCGACACCCTGACCGTCGCGCGCGCCGTCAAGCAAGAGGTTTCCCGGCACCTGCATCAAACCGCCCCGCGCGGGACGCAACATCCCGTATTGTGACAGCCAATTGGTGCTTTCTGTGGTGCCGAACTCTTCCAGCCACGGCATCTGTGCCAATTCGGTGATGTCGGGCAGTTCCCCTTCCCCGACAAGCGAGGGCGCGCCGATCACCACCATCGGAGAGAGCAGCAACATCTCGTTCTCCAGCGACGGCCACGGTCCCCGGCCATACCGGATCGCCATGTCCACGCCATCCGCAGCGAGATTGACCAGTTCCGCCGATGGATCAATGGTCAGATCGACATCCGGGTGCAAACGGCGGAAATCAGACAATCGGGGCATCAGCCATGACGCGGCAAAAGTCGGCGTTACCGATATGTGTAGCGGCCGGTCGTCCCGCGCGCCTGTAATGTCTTCGGCGGCAGAGATCATCGTCGCAAAGCCTGTGTTCAGCGCAACCGCCAGCGTTTGACCGGCAGGGGTCAATTGCAACGCGCGGCCAGACCTGTCGACCAGCGCCACATCCAGATGCCCTTCAAGCGCGCGCAATTGCTGGCTGATGGCAGCATGGCTGACGCCCAAGGCCTCTCCTGCGGCGACGACATTTCCAGCGGTCGCAAAAGCGGCAAAAGCCCGTAAGGCCGACAAGGGCGGCAGGTTACGCCATCTCATATTAAACTCCAGCTTACATATTAGGAACTTCCATGACTCGCATCATTGCATAATTTCCTCATATCACAAGGTCATCAACATAGAGATGGAGAGAACATCATGTTAAATATATATGCTCAAACATTCCTGACTGCGACCCGCGCCTCCTGTGTCCGCCTGCGCGATATGCCGTCTGATCCCACGCCAAAACGCCGCTGGTGGTTCAGTCGCAAACAGACACGCTGTGTCGATCTGACGAAACTGTGAGCGTTACGATGACACGTGCCTTGATCTTGGTCGATATCCAGAATGATTACTTTCACGACGGGCTTTGGCCAGTGGATGACATGGCGCACGTCGCCCAGAACGCGGCCCGTGTTCTGGCCATGGCGCGCCAGGAAGGTCAGATGATTGTCCACTTCAGGCATGAAGCCATATCACAGGCGGCACCCTTCTTTCGCCCTGGCACGTCCGGGGCGGAGATCCACACATCAGTCGCGCCTATAGCCGGTGAAAAGGTCATTCTGAAACACCGGCCCAACAGCTTTCACGAAACCTCCCTGCATCAGGACTTGCAGGCGGCGGGCATCACTGAACTGACAATCATCGGAGCAATGACCCAGATGTGTATTGACGCCACAACCCGTGCGGCCCGTGATTTTGGCTATGAGGTGAAGCTGATCGCAGATGCTTGCGGCGCCAAAGCTGTGTCGTTTGGCGGCACGGACCTGACAGCGGCTCAAGTGCAAGCCGCCTACCTTTCAGCATTGGGAATGTCTTATGCAAAAGTTATCTAGGGTTACTCGCAGCATTGCGATGCCGTGGTGGTTTGATCGGGAAAGCGCGGTTTTCGGGCTGAAATGGGCAGCGTCTATCATCCAGATCATGGGCTATTCCGCCACCGCATTTGGTCTGACCCCGCTGAACATCTATCTGTTTCTCATCGGCCTTATGGGATGGTTCGCTGTCGGGGTCATGTGGAAGGACCGCGCCATCATGCTGATCCATATCGTTGCGCTGGCGGCGATGTTAGCGGGTTTGGCAAGCAGCTAGGTCGACTTTCTCAGTTCGGGAATGAGCTTCGCCAATTCTGGATCCATGCCTGTTGGAAACTGTCCAGCAAGACGCCGTAATGCATGCGCGTCCGAGATAGCCTTGAGCATAAAAACGAACCGGAGTTTTTCAAAAACTCCGGCTAATCCGCTCAGGTCGTGGCCTGCAACAATGTCCGGGTATAATCCGATTGTGGATTGTCATAGAGGTCTGCCGCCGCCCCGTATTCAACCACGTCTCCGCGCTTCATCACGATAACCTTATGCGCCATCGCGCGCACAACTTTCAGATCATGACTGATGAACAGATACGCCAGCCCGTATTTCACCTGCAGATCGCGCAGCAGTTCAACAATCTGGACCTGAACGGTCATGTCGAGGGCCGAGGTCGGCTCATCCAACACCAGCAAGCGGGGCCGCAGCACCATGGCGCGGGCAATCGCGATACGCTGGCGCTGACCGCCCGAAAACTCATGCGGGTAGCGGTCCATCGTTGCCGGATCCAGCCCCACTTCGACCATCACCTCACGGACCAGATCACGCTGGTCGCGATTTGGGTCAACCTTATGGATCGTCAGCCCTTCGGCGATGATCTGGAAACAGGTCATGCGCGGGGAAAGGGAGCCGAACGGGTCCTGAAACACGATTTGCATGTCTTTGCGCAAACGGCGCAGTTCGCGCGTCGACCATTGCCGCACGTCTTGGCCCATGAAATCAATGCGGCCCTCGGAACTGATCAGGCGCATGATCGCCAACGCCAGCGTCGTCTTGCCAGACCCGGATTCGCCAACGACGCCCAATGTCTCACCTGCGCGCACGGACAGCGTCGCGTCATTGACCGCCTTCACATGCCCCACAGTCTTGCGCAGCAGGCCTTGGGTGATCGGAAACCAGACTTTGAGGTGCTCGGTTGAGATGATCTCTTCGGCGTCTTCTGCCACCGGTTGCGGCGTGCCGGTCGGTTCTGCGCTGAGCAATTTGATGGTATAGGGATGCTGCGGGGCGTCAAAAATCTCGCGCGTTGGCCCTTGTTCGACGATCTCACCGTGTTGCATGACGCAGACGCGGTCCGCAATCCGGCGCACGATGCCAAGGTCGTGGGTGATGAACAAAAGCCCCATGCCTTCGCTGTCTTTGAGGTCTTTCAACAGATCAAGAATTTGCGCCTGAATGGTCACATCCAGCGCGGTGGTCGGCTCATCCGCGATCAGCACATCGGGCTTGTTCGCCAGCGCCATCGCGATCATCACCCGCTGGCGTTGGCCGCCCGACAACTGGTGTGGATAGGCACCCAGACGGGATTCCGCGTCGTTGATCCCGACCTTGTCGAGCAGTTCCAGAATACGTTGCCGGGCCTGCGCACCCGCGAGACCCTGATGCAGGGCAAGGCTTTCGGCAAGTTGCTTTTCAATAGTGTGCAACGGGTTCAGCGATGTCATCGGCTCCTGAAAGATAAAGCTGATGTCATTTCCGCGCACCTTGCGCAGCAACGCCTCATCTGCGCCGATCATCTGCTGGCCCTCATAGGTGACGGATCCTGTGACTTCGGCGCTGTCCCCCAGCAAAGACACAGTAGAAAGCGCCGAAACAGATTTCCCGGACCCGGATTCGCCCACGATTGCGACAGTTTCCCCCCGCTCCACATGGAACGACACACCTTTGACGGCTTCGGTAACTTTGCCGTCTTGGCGGAAACCGACGCGCAGGTCTTTTACCTCAAGAAGGGGCATCAGGAAAATGTCTTTCTGGGGTCAAAGGCGTCGCGGATGCCTTCAAAGATGAACACCAAGAGCGACAGCATGATCGCAAAAGTAAAGAAGGCCGTGAAGGCGAGCCATGGCGCTTGGAGATTCTGTTTGGCTTGCAAGGTCAGCTCACCCAGTGACGGGGCCGATGATGGCAGACCAAAGCCGAGGAAGTCGAGGATCGCCAATGTGCTGATCGTACCGGTGATGATGAACGGCAGCATGGTCAACGTCGCCACCATCGCGTTGGGCAGCATGTGGCGGAACATGATCGTCACGTTGCTGACGCCCAGCGCGCGCGCCGCACGGACGTATTCAAGATTGCGCGCACGCAGGAATTCGGCGCGCACCACGCCCACCAATGACGTCCAGCTAAAGAGGACCAGCAAAATGACAAGCAGCCAGAAACTGCGCCCCAATATCGCGAACATGATGATGATGACGTAAAGCGACGGGGTGGAGGACCATATCTCGATGATCCGCTGGAAAATCAAGTCGGTCCAGCCGCCAAAGAAGCCTTGTACGGCACCCGCGATGACCCCGATTACAGACGCCAGCCCCGTCACGATCAAGGTAAATAGAATCGACAGGCGGAAACCATGGATCACCCGCGCCATCACATCGCGTTTGGTACCATCCGTGCCCAGCCAGTTCTGCGCATTGGGCGGCAAGGGTGCGGCACCAGGACGGTCTACGGCGGTGTTGAATGAATAGGGAATGACCGGCCAGATTGACCAACCTTTGACGATCGCCTCGCCTTCAATCAAGCCATCTGCGGCGTCTTCGATGTATCCCTCGGGATCGTGGAAACACAGGTCCAAACCGCCGGTTGCGATCAGGCATTTCACCTCCGGATCGCGGTAAACCGCTTCGGTCTCGAAATCACCGCCAAATTCGGTCTCGGCATAGAAATTAAAGATCGGCATGTAGTATTCGCCGCGGTAGTTCACGAGGATCGGTTTGTCGTTGGCGACAAATTCCGCAAATAGCGAGATGCCGAACAGGATCGAGAATATCCACAACGACCAGTAGGCGCGTCTGTTACGTTTGAAATTGCGCCAGCGGCGTTGATTTAGCGGCGATAGCCGACTGCGCGTTGGCGTATCTGTTGTGAGGTCGGTCATCAGATCATCCCTCCCGCCGCTCAAAGTCGATGCGCGGATCAACCAGCACATACATCAGGTCCGACAAGATACCGACCAAAAGACCAATCAGACCAAAGATGAACAATGTGCCAAACACGATCGGATAGTCACGCGCCACAGCCGCCTCAAACCCCAGACGTCCCAGACCGTCGAGGGAGAAGATCGTCTCAATAATCAGCGAGCCGCCGAAAAAAACACCAATGAACACTGCCGGAAAGCCCGAAATCACGATCAGCATCGCGTTGCGAAAGACGTGGCCATATAGGACAGACCGTTCCGACAGCCCCTTGGCGCGGGCCGTCATGACATAGTGTTTCTTGATCTCGTCCAGAAAGCTGTTTTTCGTAAGCAGTGTCAGCGTCGCAAAGGCAGAGATGGTCGAAGCAAGAACCGGCAGCGTGATATGCCAGAAATAATCACCGATCTTGCCCAGCGTGCTGAGATCGTCAAAGTTGTCAGATGTCAGGCCGCGCAGCGGGAAAATCTGCCAATAAGATCCACCAGCAAACAGCACCAGCAACAAGATCGCGAACAGGAAACCGGGAATGGCATAGGCCGCAATGATCGCGCCGGATGTCCATGTGTCAAACCGGCTGCCATCTTTGACGGCCTTGCGAATGCCCAGCGGGATGGAGATCAGATAGGCTATCAGCGTGGACCACAGGCCCAGAGTTATCGACACAGGCAGCTTTTCCTTGATCAGGTCAATCACACTGATCTGGCGGAAATAGCTCTCTCCAAAATCAAACCGCATGTAGTTCCACAGCATGTTGAAAAACCGCTGAACAGGCGGCTTGTCGAACCCGAATTCTCTTTCCAGCTCCGCTATAAACTCGGGCGGCAAGCCGCGTGCGCCGACGTATGTGCTGTCGGATGCATTATCCAGCGGGTCCGCGCCCGCATCGCTGTTGCCGCCTGAAAAACCACCGAACACATCGCCGCCGCCTTGGGCGCGCGCGATTGCCTGTTCAACCGGCCCGCCGGGCACGAATTGCACCAGCGCAAAGTTGATCAGCATGATCCCCAACAAGGTCGGGATGATCAGCAACAGCCTTCGGACAATATAGGCACCCATGCTATGCGGTTACCTCAACGCGCCTGCGGACACCAAAGCGTCTGCCTTTTCGGCGTTGAACCACCACCAATCAAGGTATCCCAAACCATAGGCCGGTTGTTTTCCGGGGTGTTCGTATTGATCATAATAAGCTGTCCAAAAGCTGTCGTTGTACCACACGGGGATCATGATCAGCTTGTGGCGCAACGCCCGGTCCAGCGCCATCATCGCAGCCGCTTCTTCCTCGCGGGTTTCGGCGGCAAGGGACGCATCAATGATTGCATCAAGCATAGGATCAGCAACACCCGACGGGTTAAAGAGCGAAAACGCGGCCGCCTCGGAACCAAAATATTGCATCAGTCCTGTGCCTGTACCAAGGAACGCCGGATAAGAGTCAAACAGCAGGTCATAATCACGGTCGCGTTCACGCGCGGTGAACTGCGAACTATCGACTTTCTCAAGCTCTGCCTCGATGCCAAAAGCCTGCAGGTTAGATATGAAGTTCTCGACCACAGCGGTTGATGTGGGCGAACTGGCCGAGTTGAAGAGGAAATTCAGCGTCAATGGTTTGCCGTCTTTGACACGCTTGCCTTGCTCGACAGTCCAACCCGCGTCCTCCAGCAGATTACCCGCGGCGCGGGCGTTGCGCCGGTCCAGCAGCCGTTCGGGCTTTGAGGTATGCGGCATGCGCGCCTCTGAAGTCAGTAGCGCCGGCTCAACGACATCGCCCAGACTTTGCAAAAGAGCCAGTTCATCGCCCTGAGGGACACCGCTCGCCATAACAGGGGAGCCTTGCGAAAAGGACGCGCGTTGCTTGAACAAACCATATTGCAGGGATTCGTTGGTCCATTCAAAATTGAACGCCAAGGCAACTGCCTCACGCACACGAATATCTTGCAAAACCTCGCTGCCGAGGTTGAAAATGATGCCATTTGGTGTCGGAGGAGAACCATCCAGCACCTCTTCCTTCACGACATAACCCGCGTCGACCTTAGGAAAATCGTAACCCGTCGCCCATTTCTTGGAATCGCTTTCACGGCGGAAAGTATATTCACCGGCTTTGAACGCCTCGAATGCGGCGGTGTCATCGCTGAATATCTCCAGCCTGATCCGGTCGTAGTTATGACGGCCCTTGTTGATTGGCAAATCGGCGCCCCAATATTCCGGATTACGCTCAAGCACGATACGGCGGGTAAGGTTAAAGTCGCCGACCATGTAAGGGCCCGACCCCGGAGGGCTTTCTAGCCAGCTGTCTTGCAGGCCGATACCGTTTTCCTCAAACCAGTGTTTGGGCCATGCTGGCACACCGCCAACCTGTTCGATCAGGCTGCGGCGGGAAATACCGTCGGCAAAGTAGAATTTGATGGTGTGATCGTCGATCACCTCGACCTTGGGGATGCGCTTGCGCACGGCATCCGCATAAGATTTCAGACCCTCATCCAAAAGCAGATTGTGCGAGAATGCAATATCATGCGCGGTCACGGGCATGCCGTCAGAAAACCGGGCCTCTGGCCGCATGGTGAACTTCACCCAAGACTTGTCGGCTGGATATTCAACCGTCTCGCACAGCAGGCAATATGCCTCGCCATATTTATCGGCCGGCAGTCCATCGCCGCTGATTGCATCCCCAAGCAGGCTCTCGAATGCAAAAACCGAAAAGAGATGCGCGCGCCCCTTGCCGGAATAGGGGTTCATCGAATCAAGTGTTCCAACAAAAGCCATCGAAACCTCACCGCCCTTTGGGGCATCCGGGTTCACATAGTCGAAATGCGGATAATCAGCCGGATAGCTGAGATCGCCGTAAAAACTGTACCCATGACTAACGGTGGTCTCTTCTTGTGCCTGCGCCATTCCTGCCATGATCAAACCCGTTCCCAGCGCAGCAAGCGCTGTCCAGCTGATCCATTCTTTCATCGGTTGAATGCGGGCGGCAACACGGGCGCGTGGTCTTGTCATGGGGCAATTCCTTATCTCGCAAGTCTTGTTCAGACTGAGATGTAAGCTAACGGCGCTCTGTGCCAAGATACAAGTTGCGAATATGTTATCTGCTGTAACACAGATGCGAAAAAGGCTGCCTTTTCGGGCAGCCTTTTCAAAAATCGGAATGTATTACAGTTTACTGGGTGCTGAGCAGATAAGCGATGACGTCAGCGCGGTCTGATGATTTCTTGAGACCCGCAAAACCCATCGTCGTGCCGGGCGCATAGCCTTTCGGGTTCTCGAGGAACGCATAAAGTTCTTCTGGCGTCCAAGCACCGCCCAAACCGGTCAATGCACCGGAATAACCAAAACCACCAACTGTTGCGATTTCGCGGTCAACCACGCCGTTCAAGTGCGGCCCAACACCGTCAGAACCATCAAGCTTGTGACAGGCAGAGCATTTGCGGAACACACCGGAACCGGAATCAGGGTCAGCGGCTGCCATAACGGCGATGATATCAAACTCTTCGGCAGGTTCTTCAGGCTCGGCGCCTGCAATCTCGATGACGTATGACTGCTCTCCATGCGCTTCGGCATGGTAAATTTCTTCTGCGGCCCATTTGCCGAGCAAAAGGATCAGCAACGCGCCACAAAGGCTACCTGCAACTTTGGTGATTAACATCGTATCGAACATGGGCAGGGGTCCTACCTTTACTTTAGTGTGGGGCTTTATGATGCCGGTATGTATTGCTTTCCCTTGTAGCAAGCAAGGTGTAGTTAGCGCGACCAAACGCCCCTTTGGGACAGAAGTAGTAAGGATTGCGTTCATGTCAGCGCCAACACCGGCCCGTATCGCCTTTCAGGGCGCATTGGGCGCCTATAGCCACGAGGCTTGCTTGCAAGCGCGGCCAGGAATGATTCCCGTCCCCTGCACGACGTTCGAGGGGGTTTTTCGCGCGGTCCGTGAAGGGCGCGCCGATCTAGCCATGCTGCCTGTTGAAAACACAACCTACGGCCGTGTTGCCGACATCCACCGGTTATTGCCTGAAAGCGGGCTGCACATCATTGCAGAGGCGTTTGTGCGCGTCCGCATCGCCCTGATGGCACGTCCCGGCGTGGCGCTGAAGGACGTCAAACATGTGCGTGCGCATCTGGTGTTGCTGCCGCAGGCGCGCAGCTATCTGGACGCGCATGGGATCACCTCAGAACCTGCCGCAGACAGCGCCGGTGCAGCGGCAGACCTGGCCGCATCTGAAAATATGACCGAGGGCGTTCTGGCAAGCGAGGTTGCAGCCGATATTCACGGACTGAACGTATTGGCGCGTGACATCGAAGACCTTGACCACAACACCACGCGTTTTTTGCTGATGTCGCCTGATATCGACAACTCCCGGCGCAGCGAAAACATGCTCACGACTTTTGTCTTTGAGGTCCGCAACATTCCTGCCGCACTTTACAAAGCGATGGGTGGCTTCGCGACCAATGGCGTCAACATGACCAAGCTGGAAAGCTATATGGTCGGCGGTTCCTTTACAGCGACACAGTTTTACGCCGATATTGAGGGGCATCCCGAAGATCCACCGGTCAAACGCGCGCTGGAGGAACTGGGATATTTTACAAATGCTCTGGATATCTTGGGTGTTTATCCTGCGCATCCGGGGCGCAGTCAAAACCAATAGCGGCCCGTATCACGCGCTGCGGGAATAGCGTTCCTGCATCCCGCTGGCGTATTCCGCGATCCGCAGCTTGTACTTTTTGGTCAGCGAGCTTTTCGCCAGTTTTAGCGATTGCACCAAGAGGCGTGCAGACAGGTTCAGAGGTTTTACTTCCAATTCAACCTTGACCCGTGTCCGCGCCCGCGAAAGCGCCATCAAATCAAAGCTCATTGACCCAATCATTCCGGGCGAGGTTGTTTCAAGCAGAATTTCGTTCGGGTGATCAAACGTGACCATCTCAACCTGAATTTCACGCCGCTTTCCGCGCAGTTCGAAAACAGCGTCCCAAATCATGCCGACGCCGGGTGCCACTAACTGATCGACGCGCTGGACTTGTGCGCCACGCCGCATGGCAGCGCGTTCAAACGATTCAAAATCACACAGCATTTCAAAGACCGCATCAATCGGCGCTTCTACATCTTCATTTGTCGAAAATTTCATGCCACTGCCCCCACTTAGCCGTTAACTTATACGCGTTAACCTTTATTGGACAGAGTCTTCTATTATTCCAAAGTGTCCGCAAGTATTATTCCAAAGTGTCCGCAAGCCAATTTTCCAGCAAAAAGTGGGCAATCGCACCCTTTCTTGCAGGTAAAATAGCTGGGTGATTGCCAGCAAAAACTTCCATCATTTCCTCGCGTGTCACCCACATCGCGTCCTCGATCTCAACCGGATCAATGGTGATGTCGCGGCTGATTGCCTCACCCTGACAACCAAACATCAAAGACGCAGGGAACGGCCACGGCTGGCTGGCCAGATATCCCACCTCGCCCACATGTACGCCCGCCTCCTCAAAGACCTCGCGCCGCACCGCAGCTTCCAAAGTCTCGCCCGGCTCAACAAACCCTGCCAACAACGAATACATCCCGCGCGGCCAACCCGGCGAGCGGCCCATCAACACTGAATTCCCATGCGTGATCAACATGATCACCACAGGGTCCGTGCGAGGAAAATGCCCTGCCTTGCAGGCGGGACAGGTGCGTTGCCAGCCCGCCTGCATCATGTCGGTGGCATGCCCGCAGCGTGCGCAAAAACCGTGGGTTTCGTGCCAGCTTTGGATCGCCTTGCCGGTCGCTGCAAGTTCAGCATCGCGGGGCGTCAGCCAAGTCATCACACGGCGCAATTCCAGAAATGCTGTATCGTCAGGTAAATCAGGGTGGTTTTGTTCGCTGGGGTCCAAAAAGGCACCCAGCATGTCAGCGTCCAGCCCTTCGGGCGACCAGCCGGACAGATCAACCGCAAAGCGCGCGGCACCGTCTTCGCGACCCAGCAAGATGACCTCATTGGATGCATCGGCCAACGCGGGGTGATCCATCGGCAGGCGCACAAGGGACGCGGGCCGTGTACGGTGGATCAAGGGTTTGCCGCGCCAGAACACGATAGCACGGGCATCGGGCTGCGCGCGCGCAAACGAAACGGCGCCCGGCTCATTGCGAATCTCGCCTGCCCGGTCCAGCGCGGAGCCCCCGAATGTCACCGTTTCTGCGTGGCGCATGGCCTTCTCCCTTATCATTCTCTTAACGTCTTGGTTTGATACTCATGTGCACCACGCAATGTATGCTGGCAATGCCAAGTAACTTCTGACGTTCCGGCGTCAGGTTTACCAAGGGTTGATTTTACGCTATACAAAACAATTTTAGGTTGATATTTATTCAGTATGCGAGATGATGCACCGCCCTTTCAAAAGACGTATCCAGATGCGCCCCGCATCGGCCGACACCGCGATTCAGGTGCCAAGACGATCACCTTACGGGTGCTTGCCACGACTGATTTGCACATGCAGTTGTCAGGGTATGATTATGTCAATGACGCGCAGGGAAAACACTTTGGTCTGGCAGGCATCGCACAGCTGATCAGTGATGCCCGACAAGAGGCGCATGCAAAAGAATATGCCAGCCTCTTGGTCGACAATGGTGATTTGTTTCAAGGCGGTCCATTGGCGGATATGATTGCCAAACGTGACGTCGATGCAATCCACCCCGCCATCGCAGCGTTGAATGCGCTGCACTATGATGCCATCGGTCTGGGCAATCATGACCTTGATTATGGCACAGACTATATCGCTGCGCTGGCCGCAAAATTGAACATGCCGGTGATTGCCTCAAACCTCGATCTGCCTTCTGCACATGCGATACACCCAAGCGTCTTGCTGGATGTTGATCTGCCAAACAGCATCGCACCGCAGTCCCTGAAGGTTGGCATTGTGTCGGTGCTGCCGGAACACACTGCAATCTGGAACGCCTATGTGTTGGCGGGAAAAGGGACAGTTACGCCCGCTTTGCCAAGTTTGCGGCGGCTGATCCCGTCCTTGCGTGCGCAGGGGGCCGATGTTGTTATCCTGCTCGCGCATATGGGCATTCGCAATGAACCAACAGACAGCGCATTGAGCCTTGCTGAACACGCCGGTGCGGATGCGTTGATCGCCGGGCACACACACCGCCGCTTTCCCGGAGATGACCACACCAAATCATCGCGGGTCGACACGCAGAACGGGCTTTTGGTTTCCTGTCCTGCCGTAATGCCGGGACATGGTGGGTCCGATCTGGCCATTCTGGACCTGACCCTTGCCGCGTCAGATGATGGCAAATGGCAGGTAAAATCACACCAAAGCACCCTCATCGCGAATACTGCACTTACGCCACCCTGCCCTGCGATCTTGCGCAAATGTAGCGACACCCATGAAACCTTGCGCGAAACGCTTGCTGAAACCATCGGTCACACACAGATTGCCCTGCATAACTATTTCAGCCTCGCCATGCCCACGCGGACAGGTGCCCTGCAGGCACATGCAAAGGCGTCGGCGGTAAGGCAAGCTTTGACAGGTCTTCCAGAAGCAAAGCTGCCCTTGATTGCTGCAACTGCGGCTCATACCGCCGGAGGATTGCCCGGCCCTGCGCATTATATCGACATCCCACCGGGCGCCGTCCTCAGGCGGCACCTTGCGGGATTGGCACCCTACACTGATGAAATCTGGGGGCTGCAAGTCACAGGTGACGAGGTCCGCGCATGGCTAGAGAACGCCGCCTGCATTTATCATCACCTTTCGCAGGACAAGCCTGATCAGAGCCTGATCAACCCCGAGATACCGCCATTCAATTTTGACACGATTTACGGCCTTACCTACCTGATCGACCCCACCAGACCGCCCGGTGACCGGATCAGCAGATTGGCGCACAACGGGGTTCCCGTGCAAGGCACGCAGGAATTCGTGCTTGCCACTAATCAGTTTCGGGCGGCGGGCGGGGGCAATTTTGTGCGCGCAGAGCATCCCAAAGTCGTCGCGCGCAGCACTGAGCGGTTTGAAGATGCGTTGGCCCGCAGTGTTCAGCAGTCAACAGACAATACGTGGACAAACACCAAACCGTGGGCGTTTTCCGTACCTGCTCCCGTTGAAGCCGTCTTTGAGACCGCGCCAAACGCGCTTTCTCACGTAGATGGCGCGGCGCACCTGTTGCCAAAACAGCTTGACCAGACACTCAGGGGGTTTGTCCGTCTACGTTTAACGCTGGGCCTGACACCGGGATAGCGGCGCGATAACCGCACGCTGCGGCTTGCACAGCCTCAAACCGCGTCCTATATGGATGTCGAGAGGTTGGTGCGGGCAGGCGCCTCGCCAACCCGGCCAGATCCGGAAGGAAGCAACCGTAACGAGTCCCGCTTGGGTCGTTATCAATCTCTCACCCAGTCACAGACCGCACTGCGGATTGTGACCCCGGCTGGCGCGTCCAGGAGACGCTTCCGAGAGGGCAAGTTTGCAAAAAATAGCGCATGCCGCCGGATTGAAGATCCTACAGGTCTTCCCACTTGGACAACTTCCACTTGCGCCGCATGCGCCCATAAGCGAAGGCCATCGCCAACCCAAAAACAGCGCCCCCGGCCAGCGACGCGGCAACGGCGGTTCCAAACGTGATCCCCATTTCCAATTCAGGCCAGACAATGATCCACATTGCGGTGCCCCAAACCACCGCAAAAACACCGCCATAGGCCAGAATAATCCACCATCCCTTTAGATAATGCGGTGGACGCGGCTGCATGCCCAGCTTGCGCTGTAACACCAAAAGCGGCGGTGCGTAGTTGGCGCGCCACATCTCTGTCGCCTCCAATTCGCGCATTGCCGCTGCATACCGGCGCACATAATCGCTCATAGCTGGCGCGCGGCAAATGTATCGCACGACCCCACACGCCCGGACGCATATCCACGCTCGAACCAGCGCGCGCGCTGCTCGGACGTGCCATGGGTAAAGGTATGCGGTTGCGGCACCCGACCTGCCTGCCGCTGCAAATGATCGTCGCCAATTTTGCGCGCAGCATTCAAAGCTTCCTCCAGATCGCCCCGTTCCATCAAGCCCTGAACATTGGACGCCCAAATCCCTGACAGGCAATCCGCCATCAGTTCCAGCCTGACGGTCAACGCATTCGCTTGCGCCTCGGTCGATCTTTGCCGCTCTGCGTTCACTTTTGGCAAAATCCCCAACTGGTTCTGCACGTGATGCGCGACCTCATGAGCAATCACATAAGCGGCCGCAAAGTCGCCACCCGCGCCCATGCGTTGGTCAAGCGTCGCAAAGAATTGCGTGTCCAAATATGCCTTGCTGTCGGCCGGACAGTAAAATGGCCCCGTCGCGCCACTTGCCCCGCCACAGGGGCTTTGGGTTGTGCCGGAAAAAACCACCAACTGCGGCGGTACATAGCGGCGGTCCAGTTGTTCGGCAAAAACCTTGCCCCAGACATCTTCGGTCGTGGCCAAAACCTGAGCCGAGAATTGCGTCGCACGGCTGTCGGCCTCGGTGACTTGACCCGACTGCTGCGACTGTGGCTGGCCGCCACCCTGCAACAAAGAACTGACATCAATCCCGGTGAAATACCCGATGGCCAGCACCAGCACGACACCCGCCACACCCAATCCGCCCGCGCGGCCCCCCGGACGTCCGCGCCCACCGCCGCGAACTTCGACGTTCTTGCTTTTCCTGATGCCTCTTAGTCGCATGCGATCAATCCTTGTAAGCGCAGTGTGCGCCGCTATCGTATTGGCATAACGCAATATGAGAACCATGTTGCCCCAGCAAGAAGATGATTCCAAGACACGCACAAACTGGGCCGAAGATCGGACGATCCTCGCCAATGAACGCGCCTTTTCGTCCTGGATGGGTATGGGGCTTGCATCAGTCGGTATTGCCATCAGGTTCAAGGCCGTCTTTGGCGCAGCAGAACCCACATGGCCGACAAAGCTCGTCTCGTCCCTGTTTCTAGGAATTGCCATTCTGATCTACTGGCTTGCACGCAATCAAGAATACAAGACCCTGATGCGCCTGCGCGAACGCGATGCCGAAGCGATGCCGGTGCGGAATTTCACCCAGCTGGCCAGCCTGATGTCCGTTGCCACTGTGGCGGTAGGCGCGGTGTTGTGGTCCCTTTGAGGGCGGTTTACGCCCGCCGTGCAACACCCTAGTTTGGTCGCTCAACCGAATCCCCTTCGTCTGGACCTCTTATGACCGACGCCTACCGCGTACTTGCCCGAAAATACCGACCAGAGACCTTTGTCGACCTGGTCGGCCAGGACGCGATGGTGCGCACGCTAAAAAACGCGTTCGAGGCAGATCGCATCGCGCAAGCCTTTGTGATGACGGGCATTCGCGGCACCGGCAAAACCACCACCGCACGGATCATTGCCAAGGGCATGAACTGCATCGGCCCGGATGGCACGGGCGGGCCGACCACGGAACCCTGTGGCACCTGCGAACATTGCACCGCGATCATGGAGGGCCGCCACGTCGACGTGATGGAGATGGACGCCGCCTCAAACACCGGTGTTGCCAACATTCGCGAAATTATCGACTCGGTCCACTACCGTGCCGCGTCGGCCCGCTACAAAGTCTATATCATCGACGAAGTGCACATGCTGTCGACCGGGGCGTTCAACGCCCTTCTGAAAACGCTGGAGGAGCCGCCCGAACACGTCAAATTCATCTTTGCCACCACCGAAATCCGCAAAGTGCCCGTGACAGTCCTGTCGCGTTGCCAACGCTTTGATCTGCGGCGGATTGAACCCGAGGTTATGATTGCCCTCTTGCGCAAAATAGCCAGTGCCGAGAACGCAGAGATTGCAGATGACGCGCTGGCCCTGATTACCCGCGCGGCCGAAGGATCGGCGCGCGATGCGACATCTTTGCTGGATCAGGCGATCAGTCACGGCGCTGGTGAAACCACGGCAACCCAAGTGCGCGCAATGCTGGGCCTTGCGGACCGCGGTCGCGTGCTGGACTTGTTCGATATGGTCCTGCGCGGAGATGCAGGGGGGGCATTGACAGAACTCAGCAGCCAATACGCGGATGGCGCAGACCCTATGGCCGTCCTGCGCGATTTTGCTGAAATCACCCATTGGGTGTCGGTCGTAAAAATCACTCCAGACGCAGCAGAAGACCCCACAGTATCACCAGAAGAACGCGGGCGCGGCCTGCAAATGGCCGAAGCCTTGCCGATGCGCGTGCTCACCCGACTGTGGCAGATGCTGCTCAAGGCATTGGACGAAGTCGCAAGCGCGCCCAATGCAATGATGGCCGCAGAAATGGCGATCATCCGCTTGACCCATGTCGCGGATTTACCCAGCCCCGAAGAATTGCTACGCAAACTGAACAACGCGACCCCACCGTCCGCCTCCTCGCCCTCGGGTGGAGGTTCTTCCGCACAGCCATCTGGCGCACAAGCTGTCCAGCAGGCGCAGACCCGCATGGCCGCGAACCCTAATGGCCAGACGACCGCACTTGCACAAGAGATCGACGCAGCGCTCGCGCGCTTTCCAACGTTTGATCATGTCGTCGAATTGATCCGCGCCAACCGCGATGTGAAATTGCTGGTCGAGGTCGAAACCACCCTGCGCCTTGCCGCGTACCAACCAGGCCGGATTGAATTCACCCCGACAGACGCCGCGCCCCGCGATCTGGCACAACGCCTTGGCCACCGCCTGCAAGGCTGGACCGGAAACCGGTGGGCCGTGACCCTTGTCAACGATGCAAAATCCAAGACCATCGCCGAAGTGCGCGACGCCAAAGATCTCGCCCTGCGCGCCGATGCCGAAACGCACCCCCTGATGATGGCCGTCCTCGCGCAATTCCCCAAAGCACGGATCACCAACATCCGCACCCCAGAACAAATTGCCGCCGCCGCCGTCACCGAAGCGCTGCCGGAAGTAGAAGACGAATGGGACCCCTTCGAGGAGGATTGAACCCCTCGCCTGTCACCCTCATATTAACAATAACATAAGCTCAAGGAGAGAATGATGCTCAAAGGATTAGGCGCGCTTGGCGACATGGCCGGGATGATGAAAAAAGCACAGGAAATGCAGGGCAAGATGGCCCAGTTGCAAGACGACATGCACGCCATCATGGTGACTGGCGAAAGTGGCGCGGGCCTCGTCAAAGCGATCTGCTCTGCCAAAGGTGAGCTGAAAAGCCTCGACATCGACCCCTCGATCTTTAACGGCGATGACAAAGAAGTGGTCGAAGACCTGATCCTTGCCGCAATCAAAGACGCCCAGTCCAAAGCCTCCGACCGCGCCCAGCAAGAAATGGCAAAACTCACCGAAGGCATGGGCCTGCCTGCGGACATGAAGCTGCCTTTCTAAGGGGCGCCACACCCCGGCTCTTTTCGCTTTAAATACTGAAACCCGTCCGCGCCACAGGGAACACCGCTTGAGTTCAACCCAAGACATCGACCGCCTGATCGAGATGATGGCCAAGCTTCCCGGGCTTGGCCCCCGCTCTGCGCGACGGGCGGTCCTGCATCTGATCCGCAAGCGCAGCCTGCAACTGACCCCGCTGGCAGACGTCATGCAGATTGTCGCGGCAACTGCACGCGAATGCCTGAACTGCGGCAACGTCGGAACCACTGACATCTGCGACATCTGCACTTCGGAAAAACGCGCCAATGGAGAGTTGTGCGTGGTTGAGGACGTGGCCGACCTCTGGGCGATGGAACGTTCTGGCGTCTTCAAGGGACGCTATCACGTGCTGGGTGGCACCTTGTCCGCGCTGGATGCCATCGGCCCACAAGAATTGCGTATCCCACGCCTCATGGACCGTGTCGCAACAGAAGCCATTAACGAAGTTATCCTCGCCCTGAATGCCACCATCGACGGACAAACAACGGCCCACTACATTGCCGATCAACTGGACGGGCAGGTGCGCTTAACTTCCCTCGCCCAAGGTGTGCCAATCGGCGGCGAGTTGGATTATTTGGATGACGGCACCATCACAGCAGCAATGCGCGCGCGCAAAGAGCTGTAGTGTAAGTATTTGACCAATTGGCCCAAGGGTTTTCAACAACTCTGTTTTGTCAAAAAGGGCCGCCCACTCCTCCCAAAACAGGCGGCCCGTCCTTTGCGACGTGATCCCCTTAAAAACGGTCACATCAAGCGAAGGAAACTCCATCAGGGTCTGTTCCGTAATGACCCTGCATCTGACGGATATATTTCGGTCTTTATTGGATAACACAAGTATCAAATTGACCTTGCGTCAGATCAAGGCCGTCCCCGCGCGACCTCATGCACGGCAGGCATCTGAAACAGCGGCACCCCTCAAAATTCGCACACCGTCTCTTGTGACTAGGCAAAACGAGATAATCGACACTAACAGCGAACAAAATCCATCCTACCATTCGAAACGAAAAAGGGGATACAGTGCCAACACTGTATCCCCCGATATCCATGCATCTTAAGCGGCAAGAAAAGTTATGACTTGTTCTCGTCGTCTTCCGCATCATCAGCATCGTCTGGCAAAGAAAAGAAGCTATCGGCGTCGGAATAGTCACCTTTGTCGGCCTTTTCCTCATCATCGTCACTCGAGCCAGAAAGCGTAAATGTCTCAAGCCCTTCGATCGCTGTGGGGATCTTGGGCTCATCCGCCATTCCAAGGCTTTGCTCGGTGCTGACCAACTTGCGACGCTCGTCATCGCTCATCACAGCGCCTTCGGCAGCCTTCTTGGCCGCGGCCTTTTGGACAGCAGCATCCAGTTCGATCTGTTTGCATAACCCCAGCGCAACCGGATCAATAGGCTGAATGTTAGAGATGTTCCAATGGGTGCGCTCGCGGATGGCCTGAATGGTCGGCTTGGTCGTGCCGACCAATTTGCTGACCTGACCGTCGGTCAGTTCGGGATGAAATTTAACCAGCCACAGAATAGACGCAGGGCGGTCCTGACGCTTGGAGAGCGGAGTATAGCGCGGGCCTCGGCGCTTTTCCTCGCCTTGGGCCGCCGCATTGAACTTGAGCTCAATCTTGTGCAGCGGGTTGTCTTGGGCTTTGTCGATTTCGGCTTGAGTCAACTGGTTGTTCGCAATCGGATCAAACCCTTTGACGCCTTGCGCAACATCCCCGTCGGCGATGCCCTGGACTTCCAGTTCATGCATCCCGACAAAGTCGGCAATCTGCTTAAAACTCAGTGTCGTGTTGTCGACCAACCAAACGGCTGTGGCTTTCGCCATAATCGGTTTTGCCATGTCATTCTCTCCTTGCAAACGCACCTTCCCCGTCGCCTGAAACGGCTGTCTCGGCGGGCCGAAACGGTTTCCATTGTGGGGGAGCTTGCCATGCTTATAGTGAGACCGAGAAAAGAAGGAAAGAGTGAATGCACATCTGGCTCCGCACAGTCCTGGCCGCCCTGTTTCTGGCGTCTCCCGCCGCTGCGAAAAATGAAATAGCGGGTGAATATGATTACTTTGTCCTGTCGCTCAGCTGGTCTCCGAACTGGTGCGCTCTTGAAGGCGACGCGCGCAATTCACCGCAATGCGATGCAGACCACGGCTGGATCATGCACGGGCTTTGGCCACAATTTCATCGTGGCTACCCTTCTTATTGCCGCACAATCGAACGCCCGCCCCCACGCAGCATGACCGCTGACATGGCCGACATCATGGGCACGGGCGGTCTGGCGTGGCACCAATGGAACAAACATGGCTCTTGCACGGGGCTCTCTGCGCGCGCCTATTACGACCTGTCACGCGAGGCCTATGCGCGCGTGACGCGGCCGCCGGTCTTTCGCAAACTCGACAAAACGGTCAAATTGCCCGCCTCCGTCGTCGAAGACGCATTTCTGCAATCCAACCCGGCGTTTGAGCCCGATGGCGTCACCGTCACCTGTCGCGATGGCCATATTCAGGAAGTCCGCATTTGCCTTTCACGCGACCTGAACCCCGTTCCTTGCGGCCAAGACGTGGTGCGCGACTGCAAGATGAAGAACGCTATTTTCACCCCTTTGCGCTGACTGAATTACCGTGTCGCCAAGAGGATCTTGCGGAAAGTATTTAAGGCCAAAAAGAAAAGGGGGGGGGGAGTTTCCCCCGCCCCCTCAAAGAAAAGCAAAAGCTCTCTTTCTGGCAAGGCCATCGGCGCTTCCGCCTGTACCCTAACTTACTGATACCCCGGATACGTTTAACAAAGGGTTTCTTTCTTTTTGGCCTTAAATAATTCCGCCGGAGGCATCATGTTTCCTTTGGAAAAATAACCAATCGTGCCGCGCGTTAGCGCGTCATTTTTCCTGACCGGACACTTTCAGGACAATTTTTCCAATATGACCACTGCTCTCCATCCGGGCATGCGCATCTTTCGCATTCGCCAGATCGAATTCGCTGTCCATCACGGGCGCAATGCGCCCAGCAGACAACAGAGGCCAGACTTTTTCGCGCAACGCGTCTGCAATCCGCGCCTTGGCCAGATCACTTTGCGGGCGCAGCGTTGAACCGGTCATCGTCAACCGCCGCGTCATCAGCGTGGCGAAATTCAACTCAACTTTCGGCCCTTGCAAGAACGCGATCTGCACAAGACGACCGTCTTCTGCCAGCGCCTGAATATTGCGCGGAATATAGGGCCCACCCACCATATCAAGAATCAGGTCAGCCCCCCCTTCGGCCGTCATAACATCCACGAAATCAGTGTCGCGGTAGTTCACGGCAGCCTCGGCGCCCAGCGCGATACAGGCTGCACATTTTTCATCCGAACCGGCGGTCGCAAAGACACGCGCGCCGAACAGGCGGCCCAACTGGATAGCTGTCGTGCCAATACCGGAGGATCCCCCATGGACCAAAAACCGCTCTCCTGCCTTCAATCCGCCGCGCATAAACACGTTGGACCACACGGTAAAGAATGTCTCTGGCAAACACGCCGCTTCTTTGAGCCCCAAACCATCCGGCACCGGCAAACAATGCGCTGCAGGCGTTGCGACATATTCTGCATAGCCACCGCCCGGCAACAGCGCACAGACCTTGTCACCCACCGCAAGGTCGGACACATTCGCGCCTACCGCAACAATTTCGCCCGATGCCTCAAGTCCGGGCAGATCGCTGGCGGTTGGCGGCGGGGCATACATGCCTGCACGTTGCAACGCGTCGGGACGGTTCACGCCGGCAAAGGCAACCCTGATCACAACCTGATCAGGCCCCGCGACGGGCATGGGGCGCTGGGTCATCTGCAAGACCTCCGGGCCACCCGCTTTGGTAATCTCTACGGCATTCATCACATCGCTCATCTTTCGTCCTTTCAAAGTGCTTTGCGCGTAGCATATGACCTCGTTACGCGATGCGCACCCTGATAGTCATACCCCATCAACATTGCTTTCAATTTGACAGAACCGCTTCATGGAACCAAGAGCATGGGCATGACACAGGCACAGCGTTTCTTTGAATGGCACCCCCGCGCGCAGCTTTTTGCTGGCACGCAGGGAATCATGCCGCCCGCTCACCCCAGCCTCACAGATTTTCAATCCATTGATGCCAAAGATACCCGCCTGGCACTGAACCGCTTGGCGCAAGCCCTGGGCACCGGCGCGGGGTTCTGTCTGTTTGAGGGGGATGCACCCGAAGAATATGTTGCACCGCACCTGTCATTTCTTACATTGACCGGCGGATCTTCTGGCGCTCCGAAGGCGATTTTGCGAACACAAACGTCATGGATCGCAAGCTTTCTGGTCAATTCGGATATGTTCCTGCTCACGGCCCACGACACAGTCGCTGTGCTGGGGAGGTTAAGCCATTCACTCGCACTTTACGGTGTGTTGGAAGGGCTGCATCTGGGCCTGAATGTGCAGGTCTTGGATACGCTAACGCCGTCGGACCAGCGCAAAGCAATGCGCGAACACAAGACCAGTGTACTCTATGCGACGCCGACGCAACTGCGCCTGTTGTTGAGAACATCAACAGCGCCCTTACCTGATCTGCGGTTGGTTTTATGTGGCGGGGGTCGCTTGGACGCAACGACTGCGCGGGGCATCGCCCGCCGATGCCCAAATGCTGATCTGAGAGTGTTTTATGGGGCGGCGGAAACCAGCTTTATCGCGATGGCAGATACGGAAACACCGTCCGGCGCGGTTGGCAAAGCCTATCCCGGTGTGACGTTTGAACTGCGCGGGACGGATGGCGAGATCTGGGTGAAAAGCCCCTATCTGTTTGAGGGCTACGCAGATGAGACCACCCCGATCACCCGTGATGCAGACGGTTTTGTCAGCATCGGCGAGTTGGGTGAATGCAGCGACGATGGCACCCTCACCATTAAAGGGCGCAAGACGCGTGTTGTGAATATCGCGGATCAAACCGTCCATCTGGAAGCTGTTGAACGTGTGATTGCGGATTTTGATGCGGGCGGGACCTGTGCTGTTCTGGCCCGTGCGGATGTGACACGCGGACACCATTTGGTGGCTGTTCTTGAAGGCCCCGATGATCCGCAACGGGCCGACGCGGTTAAGCGGCACTGCCGCGTAATGCTAAGCGCCTTGGTTGCGCCAAAAACGGTCTACTTTCGGGATACATTGCCACTTTTGCCGTCAGGAAAAACCGATTTACGCGCCTTGGGCGACTGGCTGGAGCAGCAAACATGACCGCCCACATCATCGCCGCCTGCCGCAGCCCTGTGGCCCCCCGTGATGGGGCTTTGGCAGCGCTCGACATACACGAACTGGGCGCGCCTGTGGTTCGGGCCGCCTTGGCGCAGGCCGGGATCGTGGCCGATCAGGTGGACGAGTTGATCGTCAGCAACGCGTTGGGCGCAGGTGGCAATCCGGCGCGGCATGTCGCATTGGCCGCCGGATTGCCCGAACGTGTCGCGGGACTGACGCTGGACCGCCAGTGCGCGGGGGGCATGGACGCGATTCTGCTAGCCATGATGATGGTCCAAAGTGGCGCCGCAAAAGTGGTGGTCGCGGGCGGGGTAGAGAGCTATTCCCGCAGGCCGTTGCGCGCACGGACCTTTGCAGATGGACGCCCGCTAGAACCATATGATCAGGCACGATTCACGCCATGGCCAGAACGTGATCCTGACATGTCAGCCGCGGCTGCCGCACTTGGTAGCAAGTTGGGGATCGGCCGTACAGATCAGGATACATGGGCCATCCAGAGCCACGCCAAGGCGCGCGCGCATGTCAGCAGCCCAAACGAGATCGTTCCGATTGCCAACCTGACCAAAGACGCCTTTACCCGACGCTTGTCCGCGAAACTCTGTGAGCGCGCGCCTGTTATCATTGGTGACATCACCGCTGCCAATGCTGCGGTCGCGGCAGACGGGGCTGCGTTTTGCGTTGTTGTCGCGCCGGAACTTGCCAAGGGGTGCCGCGCGGTGCGGATTGTCGGTGGGGCGACGCGTGGCGATGCGCCCGATTGCCCCGGGTTGGCCCCTGTCGCGGCCATTCATAACGCCCTGGCACGGCACAACTTGCAGCCCGATGATTTTTCCAACGTCGAGATTATGGAGGCCTATGCCGTGCAGGCCATCGCCTGTGTCCAGGGGGCGTCCCTTGATCCGGCACGCGTGAACTTGGGCGGGGGGGGCTTGGCACGTGGCCACCCCATCGGTGCGTCTGGTGCGATCAATACGGTGCGCCTGTTTCACAGTCTTTTGGGCAGCGGCGGCACCGGCCTTGCGGCGATTGCGGCGGCGGGCGGTATTGGCACCGCCCTGATCCTAGACGCGGGATAAAACGCTGGCGGGGCGCGCACGCGCCAGCGCCGCTGTAATCAAACCGGCAAGTACCGCCTTGATCATGTCACCCGGAATGAACGCCGAGACGAGCAGCAGTGCCTCAACAGGACCCTTTTGCAGCATCATCATCATACCCATGATCCCGAACAGATACAGGGTCAGAATACCACCAACACACGCAGCGATCCCTGCCGCCCATGCGACGGGAAAGCGGCCCATCTGCTCCATCACGAAACCGGTTGCAAAGGCGGCAATCGGAAAGCCGATGAAAAAGCCCATACTGGGAGAGGCCAGAACGCCAAGGCCACCGCGCCCTCCGGCAAGCAGGGGCAATCCGATCAACACAAGTGCGACGAACAACATCGCCGCCAGACCACCACGTTTTGCACCCAAAACAGTACCGCATAACATGATGCCAAGACTTTGCGCCGTGATCGGTACGCCAAAAGCCAAAGTCAGTTTGGGGATCAACCCAAGTGCCGCGATCAAAGCCGCAAACAGGGCAATCAGTGTCAAAGAGCGTTCCATGGGATATCCTTGTTCTTTGACGCCCGCCCTATGCGGCTGCATCATCCGCGTCAACAGGCCCGCATCACAGTAAAGATCAAAGCCCGCCCCGCGCGCGCAGGGCTTCGGCGACATGTTCGGCGTCATCAATCGCTAGCACCGCAAAGGGCGTGACGATCCGCCAGCCAACACGCCGCGCCGCACGTGCGCGCCACGCCATCGCCAACATCGCCCCCTTGTCGATCAGAACAGGCGTGAACCGGATCACCAGCGCCATCGCCAATTCGATCCTGTCGCTCTTGACGCCTATCGCCCGCAGCGGTGTGCACAGCCAGCGAACCACGCCCATCATATCGGTCAGTCTGGTTGTAATTGTTACAAGATTGGCCAGCCCCACAGCCGTCAGCATCCGCAGTGTAATCAGAATCCCTTCGGTCAAGTCACGGGTCACGACATGCCACAGCAAAATGATGGCGATAAACGGCCAAAGTCCTCTCAGCCGTGCAAGCCCCACGGTAAAGAACTGCCGACCCGGTAAGGCATAAAGCACCAGCATCCCGCCAAGGAACACCGCCTGCCATACAACGTGGCCCACCCCGAACAACACCAGCGTCGCGGCGCACAACGCACCAATCTTGGCCCCCGCAGACCATCCATGCGCGTGCGTTTCAACCGGCGAGGTCAGAGAGATCATCGTCTTGCCCCAGTTCCATCATACGCGCTGTGAAGGCGCGGCACACTTTGTCTGCGCTGCCGTCCTGAACGATCTTGCCGCCCTCGATCCACAACACGCGGTCGTATCCCACCAACATCTTGGGATCATGGGTAATCTGGATCAGCGCAACATCAAGCCCCGCCAACACACGCTGCAAGTGCAACGAAGTCGGAATGTCGAGGCCCGCAAAAGGCTCATCCAGCAGAATGACCTTTGGCTCCATCGCGATCACGGCCATCAGGCAAACCAACTGCCGCTGCCCTTGGGATAACTGGTGTATCGCCGCCTGCGCCCAGTGGGGTTTCCCGAACTGCGCAAGCACATCGGCGACCTTTGCACTTACCACCGCTGGCGCAAGTCGCATCTGCGTCAGGCCAAAGCCAATCTCTTCTTCTACCGTCGGAAAGATAATCTGATGATCCGGGTTCTGGAACAGGATACCGACTACCCGCAGCGCGGCCTTGCGGTCGCGCGCCACATCAATCCCGTCGATGGCAACGCGCCCCTTGTCGGCAGCAACAAGGCCTGAAATCACCCGCGCCAGCGATGTTTTACCCGATCCATTCCGCCCTACAATTCCGATCCTGCGTGAATCCGATTGCAGTGTGATACCCGACAAAACAGGAGCGCCACCGGGCGCATAGACCACATCCGTCAGATCAATCAAAGCGCGCGGGGGCTGTTGCATATCAGGTCAATCATGGTGGTTGAGCGCGTCTGAGTATCAGCTTGAAAGCGGATGTAAAGCAGACTGGCCCGATGGATAGAACACACTAGGTCAAGACTATGATGGTTTACACCCTGTCTTTCGCCGCCAATGCGCTGATCACATTCAGCGTTGCCGCCGCTATGCTGCGCGGCCGGGGCGATATGGATGATGCGTTTGGCCCCGACACACCGGCGCGGCGCATTCTGGCCTGTGTTTATCTGGCCATCGGCGGTGTCAGCATTTATGCGTTGATGCAGCTTGCGATGGGCAAGCCGGAGATCGCGCAGGCCGTCGGACTGACCCTGTTTCCGCTTCAGATTGCGTACAAGCTGCTGACCGCTTACGCCGTTGGACTACATAATCCGGTTGTTCGTGCCAACCTTGCAGTCGTCGCATTGCTGGCCGTCACGCTGTTGTTTGGCGGCTAAATCACTGGCGCGGCGCGGTCCATGATCCGGGCAGATCATCCTTGGAAAACCGCGCCGGTGCCTTGATCTGGCTTGCCAACCAGTTTGGCCCGGCCAAAAGCATACTTAACGTCGGGCTCTTTTTCACCTGCGCTTTGACCTTTTCGATCTGCATCACGTTGTCGATCCGCCGGTCCAGAAACGCCCATGTCGCTGCATCGCCTTCGCTCGTGTCGCCCAGCCAGAACAGCACTGTCGCCGTATAGACCCCGCTGAGCGTGCCGCGTTTGGTGTACCAGTTGATGTCCTTGGACGTGTCGCCCAGAGCGGTCCAGATCGCATCACAGGTGCCCCAAACCAGCTTGGCCCCATCGGGTGCGTATTGCGGCAACGAGAACAGAGTCGTGCCACGCCTGACCGCTTCCTTGTCCTCGATCAATTGCAGACGCAGTTGAACCGCCCGCGCAATCCGGTCACGGAACCGCATGTCCGCCAATCCCTCGGCCTTCAACGCCTCAAGCATCTGCGCGTCACCGCGTTTGTGATAGGCCACGGCCAGATCAACTGCGCCGCGTGGACAAACGGCCCGCGCAACGGTCGGATCAACGCCGGAATCCTCAATCGCAGCCTGAAAAGTCGCGTTCGACCACCCGTCAAATGCGACGTGAATCATCGCGGCATCCAGCAGTTTCATCTTGGGATCATTCATTAGTTCGCTCCATTTTGGCATGCGCACAGGACTCGACAAACGAAAGATAGGGTGCTAAGCGATTATTTCCTGCAAATCCTTGCAACTTTATCCTAGAAAGGTGGTGAAAACCACATGCAGGTTAGTGTTCGTGACAACAATGTCGATCAGGCCCTTCGGGCTCTGAAGAAAAAACTCCAGCGCGAAGGCGTGTTCCGCGAAATGAAGCTCAAGCAACATTTCGAGAAACCCTCCGAGAAAAAAGCGCGCGAGAAAGCGGAAGCAATCCGTCGCTCCCGTAAGTTGGCTCGCAAAAAACTGCAACGCGAAGGCATGATGTAAATCATCCCCAGCGATTGTTGAGAATTAAGAACCCCCGTTGCCGCATGGCTGCGGGGGTTTTTGTTTGTGAAAATCTGTATAAATGACGGGACCAAATCTATCAAATCATCCCCATCACAGCAGGTCCGTTATTCTATCGTTTGTTCGATACAATCGCCTGCGCGACCAGATAGCTAGCAGGGATGGCGACCAATGCCCCCACTCCGGCAGAGACAAGAATGGGCAATAGCGTGTCATAACCAGCCGTCAGTGCAGCGATCACAAGGCTGCCCGCCAGCGTGGTCGCGATCAGTGAATACAACATGGTTGCAAGGCGAAACATGACATCTTCTCCAATTGGTTTAGCTCGATCAGAAGCTACCGGCTAGTTCAGTGGCTTGTCCTTGATCTACGTCAAATGACTGGTGGTTTACCCGTCACACGATCAGCAAATTTATGGGGTCTCACGTCACAGGCAACGCGGTAGTCTTGAACACCGTTCTCAGCGCAAAGCTCGACTGCATCCCCTGCACGCCCGGCAAACGCGCCAGATTTTGCCGGTGGATGCGTGCGAAATCCTCAGTGTTCTCTGCCACCACCTTGAGCAGGTAATCCGCCGATCCCGCCATCAGGTGACATTCCAGCACATCCGGTATCCGCGCCACTGATTTCTCGAACGCGTCCAGAATGTCATCCGCCTGCCCGCGCAGCGTGATCTCGACAAAGACCGTCGTCGGTACACCCAGCTTGCGGGCGTCCAGCAGCGCTACGTAGTCGCGGATATACCCCTCCTTTTCCAAGCGCTGCACGCGCCTGTGGCAGGCAGAGGGCGACAGATGTACATCGTCAGACAGTTCGGCGTTCGACATACGCCCATTGCGCTGAACCGCCCGCAGGATACGTCGATCAATCTCATCTAGGCTCATTGGCGCACACTTTCAGCGGGGAATAGGTATTTGACGCAAAACTATTCCACTTAACACCCAAAGCACCACCAGTATTCGTCTCTTCTTGCAGGCAAATGCGCCTAAATATTGGGCGAAATGCGAACAGGAGAACGCGTGTCATGAAAATTGGTTGCCCAAAAGAGATCAAACCACAGGAATTCCGCGTCGGTCTGACGCCCAGTGCCGCGCTTGAGGCAATCAACGCGGGTCATAGTGTCATCGTTGAAAAGAACGCGGGCACAGGTGCAGGTTTCGACGATGCCGATTATATCGCCGCCGGTGCCGTAATCATCGACACCGCCGAAGAGATTTTCGCAACCGCGGACATGATCGTAAAGGTCAAGGAACCACAACCGGGTGAGCGTGAGATGCTGCGCGAAGGTCAGGTTCTGTTTACCTACCTCCACCTTGCGCCCGACCCAGACCAGACACGCGACCTGATGGCGTCAGGTGCAACCTGCATCGCTTATGAGACCGTCACAGATCGCAATGGTGGCCTGCCTCTGCTCGCCCCAATGTCCGAAGTCGCGGGCCGTCTGGCACCGCAAGTCGGCGCATGGACCTTGCAAAAGGCAAATGGCGGTCGTGGGGTTCTGATGGGGGGCGTCCCCGGTGTTGGCCCTGCCCGCGTCATGGTCATCGGCGGTGGTGTTGTCGGCACGCATGCGGCGCGTATTGCTGCAGGCATGGGCGCAGAAGTCACTGTGCTGGACCGCTCCCTGCCGCGGATGCGCTATCTCGATGACGTCTTTGCAGGTGTGTTCAACACACGTTATGCGTCGGCCCAGAACACCATCGAACTGGCGCGCGAAGCCGATTTGATCATCGGCGCGGTTCTGATCCCCGGTGCTGCCGCCCCCAAGCTGATCAGCCGCGCGCAGTTATCGGAGCTCAAGCCCGGTGCAGCGCTTGTGGACGTCGCCATCGACCAAGGCGGGTGTTTCGAGACATCCAAAGCGACCACACACCAAGACCCAATTTATGACGTAGACGGCATCATGCATTACTGCGTGGCCAACATGCCGGGTGCCGTCGCGCGCACTTCAACGATCGCGTTGGGCAACGCGACCATGCCCTTCATGCTGGATCTGGCAAACAAAGGCTGGCGCCAAGCCTGTGCGGATGACGAACACCTGCTGAACGGTTTGAACGTGCATGCGGGCAAGCTGACCTATCATGCAGTCGGTAAAGCGCTAGGGATCGACGTGTTGTCGCCTCGCCTCGCGCTAAAGGAATAACTGTCTGTGGTTGGTCCGTGGATCGGGCCAACCACACTAGATCTATGGCTTTCGGGACCTCTTTGACACGCCGATAATTGGCCCCGTAAACGCACCCTATGCAACCAGACAAAGAAAAAGGCCCACCGAATGGCGGGCCTTTTCTAACACTTCTGACGTGATTCAGGATTTCTGAAGCTCTTTAAGGATGTCGGCCAACAGTTCTTCTTGCGTTGGACCGGCTGGCGCTGCCGGTGCTGCTTCTTCTTTCTTAGCGGAAGCCTCTTTCAGGCGATTGACGAACTTGACCAACATGAAGACCACAAACGCGATGATCAGGAAGTTGATACAGGCTGTGATGAACGCGCCATAGGCAAACACAGCAGCCCCGGTTTCGCGTGCGGCATCCAAACCGACGCCGGCAGGCACGTCGCCCGACAACACAGCGTACATGCTGGTGAAATCAACGCCACCAAGCACAAGCCCGATGATTGGGTTGATCAGGTCACCGACAAGCGAGCTGACAATCGCCGTAAACGCGGCGCCGATGATGATACCCACAGCAAGGTCCATCACATTGCCCTTGGCAATGAAGTCCTTAAATTCTTGAATCATTCCTATACCGCTTCTACTCCAAAACCCGAAATTTCTCGTGGGTTATGATGCGGAAGTTGTCTGCGACCTTGTCGCGGAAG